>SWCF01002354.1_pt1 | contig 291553 bp, 274 predicted proteins | sample 4690081 | NCBI WGS metagenome assembly SWCF01 (sample SAMN10267280, study PRJNA491770) | bioreactor metagenome | isolation source: DHS bioreactor inoculated with | place: Japan: off Shimokita Peninsula
CCCCCCGGCAATCCTGCTTTCGAAACCCGGTTGTCCTCCGGAAACGATCAGGCCGCTCAGCGCCGTGTCCGCGGCCGCCGGCACGCTCAAAGCGGAACTCCGAGCGCTCTCGCCCGCTCAAGGCGCGGCGGTGGATCGATGTAGGCGTCCGGCTCGTTGAGGCTGCGATCCAGGATCCGCTTGGCGATGTTTTTTGCAGCCACCGGCACGCCCTGCCGATTGTGGATCGAACCGCGGACCTGGATCGTCCCCGCGAGCGCGCGCAGGAAAGCATCAAGCAGCTCGGGGTCCGGCCTTTCCGGTTTCGTCCAGAACGTTTCCAGCGGAGCACGCGTTGTCAGACCGGCGATATCGTAATGCGCGGGAACCAGCGTCTTTACCGGCAAGCCCGCCTGCAACGCTTCAAGACCCGCTGTGGAATTCAAGGTCACCATGCCGGATGCGTGTTTGAACAAGGCGCCGAGGTTGCCGCCATCGAAGAAATGAACCCGGCCTTCAAGCCCATGGCGCACCACGGTCTCGCCAATCACCTTCGGCCAGTTTTCATAGCCCACGTCCAATGGATGGCTCTTCAGAACCAGATGCGCGGCCTCCGGCGCCGCTTGTGCGAAAGAGCTCAGCACCAGATCAATGACGTCCGCGAAGCTGTCATAGGGCGAATGGCGCCGCAGCTGGAAATCGCCTTCCAGCTGGAGCGGCAGGACGAAGAACGGAGAGCCGTTCTCCACCAGCTCGGCCAGCGCCACATCCGCTTCCCCGTTGCGCCGCGTCTCGCCCAGTAGCCGGATTGCCCCGCGCAGGTATTCCGGGACCGGGTGGTAGATCGTATGGCGCTGATAACTTGGATAAAGTGGCTTCAAGATGACATTCGCCAGGTTGTAGATCACGTCGGGAACGGTCTGCAGATAGAAGGAGCCGGGAAACATTGGCGTGAAATCGACATCGCCAACCTCATCCGCGATCCGCCGGACACGGACCGGATCGTCAGGGAAATGGCTAAGTGTCGACAAACCGTTCTTCTCCAGGGTCATCCAGCCGGGACGCAGATAACCGAGTTCGGTCACGGCGATCTGAATGCCCTGTTGTTTGGCGCAGTTTATGGCGAGACGATGGTAGAGGCGCTGATCCCCGTGGAGAACCAGATCGGTGATGCGGTTATCGGCCAAAAAACGGCCTATGAAGTCCGGCCAGTCCGACAGCCGTCCGCGAAAGGATGTGCAGTCCGGGCCGTGCCAGTGCAGCCAGTCACCCGCACACAGGTTGATACGGAAAACGTCATGGCCGGCTTCGCGGATGCAGTCTCCGATCTGGCGGAAGAGCGGCGATAACGGCCCCTGCAGGAACAGAACCCTGCGGCGGCCCGGCGCTGTCGGGTCATTCCCGCCAGGCATGGGACCACAATTCGGTCTTCGAGCGGCTGGCCATCTGCTCGGCAAAGGTGGTGGCTATCCCCATCTGCCTGGCCTTTTCAAGACGCGGCGGGACCTCGCAGAGAGCGCCGGGGAGATTGACGGACCCTTCCGCCAGCTTGCGCGCCATGTCCCTCGCCCCGGCCCGCCGCCCCTGGTCGGTATAAAAGCAGCCCTTGACCTGAATGGTCCTGGCCAACAGACGCTCGAGATCCTCAACCAGGTTGTTGTCGGGACGCGTCCCGTCCTTCCAGAACTCATCCAGCGGTTTCTGGCAGGTGAGCCCGGCTATGTCGTAGAGCGCGATGCCCAGAACCTTGGTCGGACATTTGGCGCGCAGGGCATGAATGCCGGTGGTGCTGTTGATGGTCAGCGCGCCTGCCGCGTTGCGCAACAGGCGATCCAGATTGCCGCCGTCGATGACATAGACACGCTTCTTGACGCCGTACTTCCGCGCAAGCTTGCGCAGGATCTTCCGCCAGGGCTCGATGCCGTTATCGAGGGGATGCAGCTTGAACACCAGATGGGCCGCGACGGGCGCCACCTTTGCAAAGGAACGGATAACCTCCTCCGCGGCATCGGCGATATGATCGTACGGAGAATTGTAGCGCAGCTGGTAATCGCTCTGCAGCTGAAGCGGAAACACGAAATAGGGGCAGCCGGCTGCGATCACGTCATCGATCAGGTGGGCCGCATTCCGGTTGCGCCGCTTTGCGAGGAGAAGCCGGGGAATGTTGCTGAGATAATCCGGCAGCGGGTGGTACAGCTTGTCGCGGACGAACTTCGGAAAAAACAGCTTGAACAGGACGTTCGACATATTGAACGTCACCTCGTTCACCGCTTCGGCGTAAAACGGATAGGTATAGAGCCTGCGCCGGTCGGGCTCCGGAAGACCTTCCGCCGCAGCCCTGATCCGGTCGGGGTCGTTCGGAAACCGCGAGTGCGCGGACATGCCGTTTCGCTCAAGCGTAATCCAGTCCGGCCGCAGATAACCGAATTCATAGGCGGTACATGTCAGGCCGAGATCTGCCCCGACCTCGGCCGCTGCCACGTGATATGGCATCCGGTCTGCGTAGTAGACGATGTCGGTGACGCTGTTGTCGAGGCAGAAGGTCTTCAGCCAGCTCTGCCAGTCTCCCAGCGAGCCACGGTAGGACGTACAGCGGCGGTCGTGCCAGAAAAGCCAGTCGCCTGGGCACAGATTGATGCGCAACGTCCGGCAGCCGAGAAGGTCCAGCTCGTCTGCAACGGTCCGGGCGAAGATGCCAGGTGGCCCCTGCAGGAACAGGAATACCTTTGAAGCCGGCTGTCCGTTCGCTACCACCTTGCACCTGTTACCCGAATTGCCGTCCCCTCTCTTGTCGAAGCGTTCGCGGCTCTGCCTTAAACGTCGTTACTGAAAGTTGTTGCTGATACCCTGGACGGTCGAGACGTTGCTGATCAGCGGAGCGATGATCTGCAGGAACTTGCCGAACTCGGCAGTCGGGTGGTTCGCGACATACAGAATATCCTTGTCCCGCATCTCGAAGAAGCGCGCCAGGAAGAAACCTTTCGCATCCAGCAGGCTCAGCCTGTAGACGACCGGCACACTTTTCTCGTTCCCCAGCTTGTTCGCGATATCAGGACGCAATTCGCGAACGAGATCCGTGTCTTCAAACCGGAACAGGAAGATGCCGGCGGCATCGGCACGATAGTCGTTCAGACCGCCAACGGTTGCAAGCGCTTCGGCAAGAGTCACACTCTTGGTTTTGAACGGAACAAGCTGATTGGCCTTCACCGCACCGAAAGCAGAGAATGTCCGCGGCCGGTGCGACAACAGGATGGTGTCGTTCGGCGCGATCAGAACGTTGTTTTCCGGATAGTCGATCAGATGTTCCATCCGGGTCGTCCCGGCACGATTGCCCCGCTTCAGGGTAACGACGGTTTCATAGGTCGCCTCACGGGAACCGCCGGCCGTGGCCACCAGATCCAGAAGGTGAGTGTTTCGCAACGGCAACGGATAGACGCCTGGCGCTCCGACGTCGCCGACCACCACAGCAGTCGCACTGAGCTTGTCTTTCAGGCTGACCAGAACCTGGGGTTCGACCGCCTTGCCGACAAGGTTTTTCTGGATCGACAGGCGCAGTCCCTCGACGCTCAGGCCGGCTGCGCGGATCCGTCCCGCATAGGGGATGAAAATGTAGCCGGACTCGTCGATAACGACCGGAATGCTGCTGTTCCCGCTTTCGCCTCCGGCAAAAAGGCCGTCCTTGGACGCCTCCCAGATACCGACTTCAAGCGTGTCGCCAACGCCGAGCAAATAGCTCTTGTTACCCTGACCGACGCCATGGAATTCATTTGCGAACGCCAAAGGGCGATAACGCTTGATAATATCAATATTCGACGGACCGACCGGGATGATCGAATAGGCACCTTCCTGCGAATTGGCCTCGATATCCTGCGACGATATGTTCATCGAACCAGGACCTTCAGACGGAAGTGCCCCGCACCCCGCCAGAGCCGCTCCCAAAATTAAAACTGCGGAAAATCTCATACTAATTCTATTCCACCCGATCCGTTAGCGGTGTCGTAGCATGTGGAGTGTTCGCCTGTCCAAGATTGCTCGCCTAAAGTCCCCTGAGGAATTCCTTCTGTTGTTCTTCGGCAACAGTGAACCCCGTATTCCTTAATGTTTTGAGTCACTTCGTTTTTTTTGATTGCCGCGCAACCTGTTCCAGAACGACATTTCGCCGATTCTAAGTTAAGAATCACTCATTTTTCGCATTAGCAGATAGCAACCGCAGCCATTTGATTTCCGGAGCCATTGAATCATGCCGCCAAACCGCCAAGCACTTGAAAATGAAATTGCCGCCGCGTCCCAACGGCTTTCCGGCTGGCTGGTCGACTCGGCCTTCGGGAAATGGCATGCAAACGGCCACGATTCGGAACGCGGCACTTTTTTCGAAACTATCGATATCACAACGGGAGAAGCGACGGATACGCCTATCCGCACCCGTGTGCCGGCTCGGCAGATCTATTGTTTCTCGCAAGCAGGCAAACTCGGCTGGAACGGACCTTACCGGGAAATCGTCGCGCACGGCCTGAACTGGTACCTGGAGCATTGCAGAAATGCCGATACAAGCTTTGTTGCCGAGGTCGCCACAGACGGCAACCATGTCGATTCCGATTTCGATCTCTACAATCAGGCGTTCGCCCTTTTGGCATTTGCCCATGCAGGCCATGTCCTTGCCGAACGGCGGACCGATCTGTTCGCAGACGCCGCCGGCCTGCTAACCCTTCTGCGCGAGTCTTACGGACATCCGGCCTCCGGATTCCGGGAGGCCAATCCGGACCGTCTGCCGCTTCGTTCCAATCCCCACATGCACATGCTGGAGGCGGCACTTGCGCTGGAAGATGTCGGCGCAGGCAATATCTGGCGCGATCTCGCCGACGAGATCGCCCGCCTCGCCATGGACAAGTTCATTGACCCCATCTCGGGCGGGTTGCGGGAGTTCTTCAATTTCGACTGGACGCCTTTTGACGGTGAGCAGGGCCGCATCATGGAACCCGGCCACCAGTTCGAATGGAGCTGGCTACTGGTTCACTGGGGAAAATCCCGCAGCTGTTTCGAAGCCCTTGCCAAAGCCCGTCGCCTCTATCAGATCGGCCGAACCTATGGCGTTGACCCGAAACGCCAGGTCGCAATCATGACACTTCATGATGACTTTTCCGTCTTTAATCCTCTTGCACGCCTGTGGGGGCAGACCGAATGGCTCAAGGCAGCCATCGCGCTTGCGGAAATCTCCATAGGCTGCGAACGGGACGCCTATCTGGCTGACATCCTTCTCGCCACGAAGGCTCTGGAACGCTACTTCGAGGATGTCCCGACCGGGCTATGGAAGGACAAACTCGATGAAATGTATACATTCAAGGACGAACCTGCGCCCGCAAGCTCACTTTATCACATCGTCTGCGCAATTCTGGAGTTGTCGCACTTCTGTGAAAATTCTTGACCGGTCCTGACTTTTCCCTCCATACAGAAACGCGCCTGTCTAGAGCTATGGCTTTTAATGCCAATAACTCATGTATACACTCTTCCATGAGCGCCAAATTCTTTCTATAGAGTTGGCCACGTGGTTCACGAAATGACCGGTCCGGTCTCCCTGGGAGGAAAGAGCATGTCTCCGGCACGCATCATCGACGGCAAGGCCGTTGCCGAATCCGTACGCGAGGAAATCACCCGTCGCGCTGCAAACCTCGTGGAGGCCAAGGGCATCCGCCCCGGCCTTGCGGTCGTTCTCGTCGGCGAGGATCCGGCAAGTCAGGTTTATGTCCGCAACAAGGACAAAACGGCCGAAGCCTGCGGTTTTCATTCCGTGAAACATACGCTTGCCGCCGACACGCCGGAGGCAGACGTTCTTGCCCTCGTCGAGACACTGAACGAAGATCCGGCAATCCACGGTATCCTTGTTCAGCTTCCGCTTCCCGGACATATTGACGAGAGCAAGGTGCTGCGCCTGATCAGGCCGGAAAAAGACGTCGACGGCTTTCATCCCATCAACGTCGGTCTGCTGACGTCGGGCGAGCGCGAGCATGCCCTGGTGCCGTGCACGCCGGCGGGCTGCCTGGTGCTGCTCAAGCGCACGTTGGGCGGTAACCTTTCCGGCCTGTCCGCAGTCGTCATAGGCAGGTCGAATATCGTCGGAAAACCGATGGCCAATCTTCTTTTGCAGGAAAGTTGCACGGTAACGATTGCGCACAGCCGGACGAAAGATCTGCCGGCTGTCGTCAAGGGCGCAGATATCGTCGTGGCCGCCGTCGGCCGGCCGGAGATGGTGCGCGGGGACTGGATCAAGGCAGGCGCTGCGGTCATCGACGTCGGGATCAACCGTATTCCCGCGCCGAAACGCGGAGAAGGCAAGACCCGGCTCGTTGGCGATGTCGCATTCGAAGAGGCCCTTCCCCATGCCGGAGCGATCACGCCGGTTCCCGGCGGTGTCGGACCGATGACAATTGCCATGCTGATGGCCAACACGCTCACCGCGGCTCGCCGGCAACTCGGCCTGCCCGAGGAAGAACCGCTGTTCTAAACACCAGCGGAACATGTGACCGAACACCGGTTTCCCGGCACAAACCCGTCGGGAACCGTCATAGGTGCGACATTGTTCCGGCTGCTGTTGCAGAAGACATACAGGACATGTCAGGTTTAGGCTCTCATCCAAGGATATAATAAAACTCAGGGAGCCGAAGATGGCATTCGGATCAATTTCGCAGCAAGGTACAGACGGGTCGGACCCCAGCACCGACTACACGCTGGGTGAACGGATCTGCAAGGCACGCGATGCCGTCGGCCTGTCGACAGCGCAGCTTGCCAGAAGGCTCGGCATCAAGACGTCCACCCTGCAGGGCTGGGAAAGCGACCGGTCCGAACCGCGTTCCAACAAACTTGTGCTGCTTGCGGGCATCCTGAACGTCAGCCCGACCTGGCTTCTGGTCGGACGGGGCGCAGCTCCGATCCATGAAGACGAGGACGGCGCCAGTCTGGAAACCGTACGGATCGCACTCGACCGAATTCACAACCAGGCTCAGGCGCTTGTGGAGGACATCGAGCGGTTGAGGCGACGGATCGACGGAGACGTCAGCTAGCCGATACGCCTGCCAGCTTGCGCACCTCTTCCAGGATGCGGCAGGGGATTTCCATACCCGCACGCTCTGCCTTCGCACGGGCCTCGATGCGCCGGCTTCCTGGAAGGCGTGCGCCTTCAGCCGCTGCCATGGCGGTCATCAGCGCCGCGATACGCTCGCCATAGGCCCCGTTCGATGAAAGACCGGGATCGATCGCAATGATCGTCTGGCCGAGGTCGGGTGGATCCCCTTCTCCCGAAAAAAGTCCCGAAGCCTCAAAGCCGAAACTGGAGCCGACAAGAGCCGCTGCCATCACTTCCACCATCATCGCCAGTGCCGCACCCTTGGCGTCTCCGATCGGCAGCATCGTTCCGACCATTGCAGCGGACGCATCGGTGGTCGGATTGCCGTCCTTGTCCAGAGCCCACCCCTCGGGGATCGGCCGGCCCGCCTTTTCCGCGGCCATGATCTTGCCCTTGGCAACCCTCGAGACAGCCAGATCGATCACCAGGGAAGGCGCGCCCGGAACCGGCGCAGCAAAGGCGATCGGATTGGTTCCGAACAGGGGCTCCTTCGCCCCCCACGGAGCGATCGATTTCGGCGCATTCCCGAAAACAAGAGCAACAAACCCTTGCTCGGCAAGGCGTTCGCAATGCAGCCCGCCCTGACCGAAATGATGGGAGCGCCGGACCGCTGCCATGGCGATCCCGTTCCGGCGGGCCATATCCGGCAGGGCGTCGAGCGCAAGATCCAGCGCCGGATAGGCAAAGCCGAACGCGCCATCGACCCGAACCAGTGATCCGGTGACCTGTTCCAGCGTCGGCCGGGCGAAACCGTCCACCTTTCCCGACTGCGCCTGTGCCGAATAGGACGGGACACGCGACAGACCATGCCCCGGCTGGCCGGCGGCTTCGGAAGCGACTAGCGCGCCAGCGACCCTTGCGGCTGTGTCGGGCGCGGTTCTGTTGGCAATGAGGGCCGCTGTTGCAAGTTCCTGTGCGGCATCAATCGAAATCAGTTCTGTCTCGGCCATGGGATCCCGATATCTGCAAAGGGATGGGTGAAGGGATTTTCGCTCTATCACGACTTGAACCCGCCTGCGACGGCTTTAGAGCGAGCCGCGGTCAAATGGTTCAATTTAACCGCGGCTTGCACTAGGTGTACCGCTGGCCGCGAATCCGGCTTGCATGGCGAAGGCGCCTCCTTCTATCAAGTTGCCACCGGGGTCCTGCAGACGCATGACCCTTCATCAGCAAAAAAGGCGCGACCGCGCCGAAGGGAGCAAGGGATGAGTTTTGATCCGTCCTTGAAAAAGGAAGCTGTGTTCATTGCCGGCGAATGGGTAGGCGCCGATAACGGAGAGACGATCGAGGTCACCAATCCGGCGACCGGAGAGGTAATCGGCACCGTTCCGAATTGCGGCCGCGCCGAAACCGCCCGCGCCATCGAAGCCGCACATCAGGCCTTCGGCTCCTGGAAAAAATTGACTGCGGAAGCCCGCTCCGGACTGATGCAGAAGCTCTGCGACGAGATCATGGCCAACATCGACGATCTCGCCGAACTGCTTACCACCGAAATGGGCAAGCCGCTCGCCGAAGCCAAAGGCGAGATCGCCGGCGGCGTGAAATACATTCGCTTCTTCGCAGAGGAAGCCAAGCGCGTTTACGGCGATGTCGTCCCTTCGCCATGGGGCGACCGGCGTATTCTGGTAACCAGGGAACCGGTCGGGGTCGCCGGGGCGATCACGCCATGGAACTTCCCGAATTCGATGATCGCACGCAAGCTGGGCGCGGCCCTTGCCGCCGGCTGCACAATCGTGATCAAGCCGTCGGAGTTCACCCCCTACTCCGCACTCATCTACGGCATAATGGCCGAAAAGGCCGGCATTCCGGCCGGTGTGATTAACATCCTGACCGGCGATGCCGCCGAAATCGGCGCGGAGATGTGTGAAAACCCGCACCTGCGCAAGATCACCTTCACCGGCTCCACTCGCGTCGGCAAGCTGCTGGCCTCCAACGCCGGCAAGCACATGAAGAAAATCTCCATGGAACTGGGCGGCAACGCGCCTTTCATTGTCTTCGACGATGCCGATCTCGACCGGGCGGTTGCCGGCGCCATCGCCTGCAAGTTCCGCAATTCCGGCCAGACATGCGTTTGCGCCAACCGTCTCTATGTCCAGGCAGGCGTCTACGATGCCTTCGCCGCCAAGCTGAAGGCAGCCATCGAGGCAGAGCTGAAGCCCGGTAACGGTCTGGAAGCAGGGATCACACAGGGTCCGCTCATCAACGAGGCCGCGATTGCCAAGGTCGACGCCCATCTGAGCGACGCGGTCGCCAAGGGCGGCACGGTCGTCACCGGCGGCAAGCGCTTCGGCAATGTCGGGACGTTCTTCGAGCCGACCATGGTGACCGGCGCTACGGCCGATATGAAGGTCGCTCGCGAAGAAACCTTCGGCCCACTTGCAGTTCTGTTCAAGTTCGACACGGAAGAAGAGGCGATCGAACGGGCCAACGACACCGAATACGGCCTGGCCTGCTATTTCTACAGCCAGGATCTCGGGCGTGTCTTCCGGGTCATGGAAGGGCTTGAATACGGCCTCGTCGGCGTCAATGAAGGGGTGATCACCACCGAGGTGGCGCCCTTCGGCGGCGTCAAGGAAAGCGGTATTGGCAATGAAGGCTCCAAATACGGCCTCGACGACTATCTGAATGTCAAATATTCCTGCATCGGCGGCCTCGGCCTCTGAAGCAAGGCGTACGGATCTCAAAAGGCCGGGCAGTTCGCTCGGCCTTTTGTTCATTCGGCCATGGAATTCGGCCTGACCGATTACGCTGCCATCTTAAGCAGGTTTTCGATTTCCGAAGCGGGCACCGGACGGCTGTAATAATAGCCCTGACCGACGGTGCAGCCGAGGTCGAGCAGCATTTTCCGGTGTTCGATCGTTTCAATGCCTTCGGCAACGACGGTCATGCCGAAGGCCTCTGCCATGTCCACCACCGCCTTCACGATCGCTATATTCGCCGGATCCTTTTCCATATTCGCGACGAAGCTGCGGTCGATCTTGATCTTGGCAAACGGGAACCTGAGGATATAGCCGAGACCGGAATATCCTGTTCCAAAGTCATCCATCGCCAGTGAGCAACCGAGCTTACGTAGCTTTGAAATGGTTTTTTTCAGGTCGGTGCTCTCGTCGATGAACAGAGACTCAGTGACTTCCAGGTCCAGCCGGTTCGCTGCAAATCCTGTTTTATCAAGCGCCGCTTTCACAGCTCCGGGCAGATCGCTGCGGGTCAATTGAACGGCGGAAACGTTGACGGCGAGCCGCAACGGGCGCCTCCACATGCAAGCATCGCGCATCGCCTGTTCCAGCACCCAGGCGCCCAGTTCGATAATACGGCCGCTTTCCTCTGCAATGCTGATGAATTCCAGCGGCGAAATCATGCCAAGTTCGCGGTGTTTCCAGCGGATTAGAGCTTCGACGCCTATCACTTCTCCGGTCGCAATATCGACCTGCGGCTGGTAAAGCAGCCGCATTTCATCGCGCTCCAACGCTCTGGCAAGCTCGACTTCCAGCTTCTGGCGGCGGTTGACCCCCTCTTCCATGGTCTTGTCGAAACCGACGATCTCTCTCGCCAGCCCGGTCTGTGCCCGCGACAGGGCATTTCGCGCCTGACGCAGCAATGTGTCCGGGTCCTTGATTTCGCCGTAGGCGATCGTGTAGCCGACGTTGACGGTTACCGGGATCCTGTTGCCGCCGATATCGTATTCTGTTGCGATGGCATCGCGCAGACGGAGCGCAAAGTCGCCCGGCGCGGCGGACGTGTCGTCGATCCAAGCCAGGCAAGCGAAACTGTCATCGCCAATCGATGCCGCAAGATCGTTTGCTTCGAGAAAGCCGGTCAATTGACGGGCAATTTTTTTCCGAAGTTTGTCCGTATAGGAAAACCCGAGGGACGCAGTGATCCGGTCCAGGTCTCTCACGGAAAAAATCGCAAGGATGCATGGCTTTTGCTGCAGGTTCATCGGCAGAAGATGTTGGGCAATCCCGCCAACGAAACTGTTTCTGTTCAACAGGCCGGTCAAGGGTTCGACTTTCGCCAGATAGGCAAGCTTTTCGTTCGCCAGCCGTTCCTCCGTGACATCCCTGCAGGTGAGAGAGGCCAGAGAAACCGCTGAATGCTCCTTGACCCCCTCGTCCGAGATGTCGAGGTGCGAAGATCCCGTCGCGATGAATTCGATTATCTTCTGCTCACCGGACCTGTCGTTCAGCTTCACGGTTTTCATTTTCGGCTTGGCCGCAGCCGGGGCGGATTCATCGAGCACCGACGCGGCGGCTGCAACCATTTCGGCAGGCAGATAATCAGACGCCTTCACGCCGGGTTTCAAACCGGCGGGAAACATGCCCATGGCGGTTCGGCTGGCCGCAACGATATTCCGTTCGGAATTGATCACGACAATGGCGTCGAAACTGTCGTCAAAGACCTGTCCGAGCATCCGCCGGCTGTTTTGGGTCTGGGCGCGGGCGATGCGCAGGAGAAACTGGTGGAATCCGATCTGCTTCAGCACCAGGTGCAGTCCGGCGAGCAGAAGCGCCAGCTGAGCCGGGCCGGTCTGCAGAATGAAAGGATAGCGGGACTGGATCAGCAAGCCCACCAGCTCCAGGCCGACGGAGATAGCAGCGAGAGCGGCGAGACGCTTTTTCCAGTTGGTGTCGATTGCAAGGATCAATGGAAATGCAAGAACAAGCGCAAGGGCGAGAAGCAGGTCGCCATTCGTTCTGGAAAGCGCCCTGTTCTGGAGGATGGATTCGCCGGCAATGGCCTGGATAACGCTTCCCGGAAGCATGCCGTAGACAGGGACCGGAAAAATGTCCCTCAGTTCCTGTGCACTCGCACCAACAACAACCTTCTTTCCCTGGAAGGTGCCTTCGGGAAAGGCCCCCTTGAGGACGTCCGTAAACGAAACCTTCGTCAATCGCGACGGGTCGATGCTGTAGTCGATCCAGAACATGTCAGCCGAAGGGCCGGATGCATCTCCGAGCAGGGCAGAGAGGGAAAGTTCCGAAACACCATCGATCACCTCCCCTAAATAGCTGCGCCAGACTCTGCTGTCGGCTTCGATCGGGACACTGACGACAACCGGCCATGACACATCCAGGAAACGGTCAATCGGGCGGTTGATCATCATGTCACCGCTATTGGCATCGGTGTGGCCTGACTTTTGAGAGAACATCGCAAGGCTGACGATACCGTTTGCCCGCTCCATTGCGGAGGCGAAAGCCGCATCGTCTTCCGCAGTACTGACAGCGCTGAAATCAATATCGAAGGCGATCTGTTCCGCCCCACCTTCAACAAGCCTGTCGATCAGGTCTCCATACAAACGGCGGGGCCACGGCCAGATGCCGGCATCAGAAAGGCTTTGAGCATCGATATCGACGATGACGATTTTGCCGCTCGGTTCGCGTTGTAGCAATTCAAAGCGAAACTCTGTCAAAAACCGGGTCATCCCCGAGGTTACGCCAACGAAGTTACATAGGAGGACAGTCAGTGCGATGCCGCACAAAACAGCGACGGCTGGCGCTAGCGAGCCCCGTCGACGACCGGATGCCAGGGATGAAACGGACGCGTAAAATGACCTCACCCCCGATCATCTCCCATTGCCATTGCCATTGCCGTTACCGTTCGCATTGCCGTTGCTGTTACCGGTGCTGCGGCTGATACCGCCGTTCCCGTTCCCGTTGCCGCTATTGCCGTTGCCGTTGCCGTTGCCGTTTCCGTTCCCGTTGCCGTTGCCGTTGCCGTTGCCGTTGCCGTTGCCGTTCCCGTTGCCGTTTCCGTTCCCGTTGCCGTTTCCGTTGCCGTTTCCGTTCGCATTGCCGCTATTGCCGTTTGCGTTGCCGCTATTGCCTTTGCTGCTTGCGTTTCCGCGGCTTGCGGCATTCGCCGCAGCGGCGGCTGCCGCATTGGCCGGCACGTTCTTCATCGCAGGCGTCACGAACGCCGGAGCCCGTACCGGACCGGCTCGCACGGACGGCGCAGGACTGCCGGACACCGACAGACCAACCTTGTTTCCAGGCGCTGTCGACGCGGCCTGACCTGGCCCCACCTGGGCGACATCGCCACTTGCAAAATCATCTACCTCGACCAAGCCCCGTTCGACTTCGACACTTGCTGAATTGGCCCCGACATTGACGCCGAACTTTGTCCCCTTCACCACCGCGGCAAGAAAAGGCGTTTCGACCGAAAAATGTGGGTGCGCCCTCTTGTCCACATCGATCACCAGGCTGCCGGTCTTCTGCAGCAAGGTCGTCCAGCCGGCATTGCTGCGGTATTTTGAAAGGGCAAACGTGGTTTTCGGCCCGACCTGAATGGTCTCCCTGCCGCGTGTGAGCATTGCCCGTGAGCCACTCTTCGTGGCGATGGTGTAGCCAGGATTGAGTACCATGCCTTTTTGGGCGCGCGTCGCCTTCACGCCCGGAGCGACGACATAAACGCTTCCGGAAACCCGCGCCAAAACCCAATCGGCTGCAAAAACCGGCAATGGCATCGACAAGAGCAAAGTCAAAGAAATTACAGCTGCCAATACATAGCGGTACCGAGCAGCAGAGGAACGACAGATTTTGCAACTGTCTGAAAGTTCCGCATTTTTTACTATAGAATTAGAAATTACGAACACAGCAGCCACACCTTTTACAGGCTTTAATTGGCAGAAACTCTAATGTTCACCGCTTAACACGAGATGAAAATATTTCGCTAAAATTTTCCGGAAACGGGTACTTCCGTCGCGTTCCTTCAAGGAACCACTCGCAATAGTTTTATCTATTATGAAATACCCGCAGATGAATTCGCTGTTAAGTTTACCCCCCAAGAAAATGCCATGGCGCGAATTCGCCCTTTACTTCCGCCTGACAACGTATTCATCAGATATGGATTTCACGCGACCGCCGACCTCAGTTCCGTTTCAACTTCTCGAAAAAGCTCCACCTCGTTGATGTTCATTTGCTCTACGCCGCAATGGATCGCGTTTGCAAAAACGGCAGGGTCATTGCCGTCATAGAAAAACTGCGTGCGGATCCCACAGGATCTGGCTGCAGCGACCCGTTCCGCTGTCAGGTTTTCGACATGAAATTCCAGAATATGCGCGTCCAGCGCGATCGCTCTTTCGACAGAACCAACATGGGAAAACAGCACCATTCTGCGGAAGTCGGGAACCTTCGCGCGGGTCTCCGCCCGGATCGATTGCTCGAATGAGAATGTCCAGGCCGTCTGCAGCATGCCCCGGGCCGCGAGCATGTCCCGAACCCGTGCCGGATCCGCCATCTTGATCTCCGCATAGGTGGCGATCCGCCCGGCGCAGGCATCCAGAAAATCCGTCAGACGTGGTACCTTCTGACCCGCGAACTCGGCAGAAAACCAGCTGCCGGCGTCCAGCTGGTCGATCTGAAAGGACGTCAGGTCGGCAATCCGCCCCGTCCCGTCAGTCGTCCGGTCAACGGTTTCGTCGTGGATCACATAGAGCACATCGTCCTTGCTGGTGCGGATGTCGAACTCGACGACATCCGCACCCAATTCTATCGCCCCGTTCAGGGCGGCAATTGTGTTTTCCGGCGCCTTCAGACAGGCGCCCCGATGGCAAACGATGACGGCTTTATTCACGTTGTGATCTCCTGTCCCCGCACCGGTCGCTCAAGGCTTGAATGAAGGGGCTGTTATTGGCACAGCATCCGGAACGTGCTGATTGAATCGCTGAAAAGAAGATAGATCTGAGTGCCTGATTTTCTTGATGAATTAATGACAGGCAACCGCAAGGCACGGAATTTTGCCGGAACATTCCCCATTTCCAAGCTCCCGCCCCAACCTGTCGGGGACCTCACCCAAGGCGGAAACAGGGACTTCCTCCCCGGACCAAAGCAGACCGCCCATCGTTTCCATTCAGTGAACAGACAGTAAAATTGTTTCTATCGAAGAACGTCTTAATTAGCGGGTGAACGCCCTCCTCCCCGGGCGTCATCGTCATCAGAACCAGAGGTTTGAACATGATCCGCCCTGCTAGCATTTTCATCGCACTCGTCGCTCTGACAGGTGCCGCGGCCGCCGAGCCGACCGAATACGTCTTCGACAAGTCCCACGCCAACCTGTCCTTTTCCTACAATCACCTGGGCTTCTCCACGACCGAAGGCCGTTTCGGCGAGTGGGACGGCAAGCTGATTATCGATCAGGAAAACCCGTCGGACTCCTCCGTCGAATTCGTTATCGACGTCGCCAGCATGGACACGTTCTTCCCGGACCGCGACAAGCATTTCCTCAGCGCGGATTTCTTCGATGTCGAGAAATTCCCGCAGGCCACCTTCAAGAGCACCAAGGTGGAAAAAACCGGCGACAACACGCTGAAAGTCACCGGCGACCTGACCATCAAGGACATCACCAAGCCGGTGACGCTCGATGTCGACGTCACCACGCTGGGCGAACATCCGATGGCGAAGAAGCCGGCCGCCGGCTTTGCGGTAACCGGGATCGTGAAGCGCTCCGACTACGGCATGGATATGTACGTGCCTTACGTTGGCGACGACGTCACCGTGGTCTTCCATGGGGAAAGCCTCAAGGCCGCGGCAACCAATTAACCGCGCTGCAAGCCGGCCCCGATCTCCCGCGGGGCCGGCCTTTTTCATCAAAGGCCAGTCTTTTCACTCATGGAGTCCGCAATGATCCGCAATACGCCTGGCGGCTACGGTCGTGTGGCCATCGCCTTTCACTGGTCCATGGCCACCCTGATCGTCTTCATGCTGGCTCTCGGGCTTTACATGCACGAGTTGCCGCAAACGGATCCGGCGACTTTCCGCCTGTATCAATTGCACAAGTCGATCGGTTTCGTCGTCCTGGCGCTTGCGGTTCTCCGGCTTGTGTGGCGGCTCATGAACCCGACACCGAAGCTGCCCGACACGATGAAGCCCTGGGAACGTCTCGCTGCCCATGCCGGGCACATCGGACTTTACGCCCTCATGTTCGCCTTGCCTCTTTCGGGCTGGCTGATGGTGTCCGCGTCACCATGGAACATTCCGACGATCCTGTTCGATGTCCTGCCGGTGCCGCACCTGCCCGTCCCGGACGCGCTCGGCAAGAAGGCAGAGGTCGAGGCCACGCTCAAGACCGTGCACACACTGGCCGCCTACGCTTTGATCGGCCTGCTCGTCGCCCATATCGGCGCGGCCCTGAAACATCACTTCATCGCGCGCGATGAAACCCTGCGCCGGATGGTCTCCACCGCCCCGGCGAAAAGCGCCGCGTGACCCAAACCAAGGATTATTCCGATGCACATGAAACAACACGCGATCGCGGCCCTGGCGCTCGTCACGGCGGCCTTCGCCGCCCCCGCTTTCGCCGACACCTGGACGGTCGACAAGGACAAGAGCAGCCTTTCCTTTGAAGTGGTCCAGGGAGAAGGGACCGTGAGCGGCTCCTTCTCTACCTGGAATGCGTCGATCGATTTCGACCCGGCCGCTCCGGAGCAGGCGAAGATCAAGGCGACCATCGAAACCGCCAGCGCAAGCACCGGCAGCGCCCAGTTCGACGGCATGCTTCCCGGGCCGGACTTTTTCGATGCGGCCGGTTTTCCGCAAGCCGTGTTCCAGACCGAAAAGGTAACCGCGCTCGGCGGCGACGCCTATCGCGCGGAAGGCACGCTGACGATCCGCGACATCAGCCAGCCGGTCACCCTGGATTTCACCCTGACAATCACCGGTGACACGGCGATTGCCGACGGAACGGCGACAGTCAGCCGCACGGCGCACAAGGTCGGCGCCAGCGTTGCGACCAGCACGCTCGCCGATGCGGTCAAGGTGAAGCTGGACCTGAAGGCTACCCGCTGACACCTTCCGATGTTTCGACCAAGGTTGATGACCGGAGCGCTTGGCGTTTCCGGTCGTTTTGCGTAAAAGACCTCGACACTGATCCAGCCCCGGTCGACGCTTCCCTGCGCCGGACGCCAGAGCCAGAAAGACCTTGAGACCCATGAATGCTCCCCTGACGCCTCCCAACTACAAGCACAGCAGCCTGTTTCCGCTTTCTGAGGACACCACGCCCTACCGCAAGCTGACTTCGGATTACGTGAAGACGGCCGAGTTCAACGGCGAAGAAGTGCTCGTGGTGGAGCGCGAGGGCATGCGTCTTCTGGCGGAGGAAGCCTTCAAGGATATCAACCACTACCTGCGTCCCGGCCACCTGGAACAGCTCAAGAAGATCCTGGACGATCCGGAAGCAACCGAAAACGACAAGTTCGTCGCCTTCGACCTTTTGAAGAACGCCAGCATTTCGTCCGCAGGCGTCCTGCCCATGTGCCAGGACACCGGCACGGCCATCGTCATGGGCAAGAAGGGCCGCCGGGTCTGGACCGACGGCTCCGATGAAGCCGCCCTCGGCGAAGGCGCGCGCGATGCCTATTTCAAGAAGAACCTGCGCTATTCGCAGCTCGCGCCGCTGTCGATGTTTGAGGAAAAGAACACCGCCAACAACATGCCGGCGCAGATCGAGCTCTATTCGGAAGGCGAGGACGCCTACAAGTTCCTGTTCATGGCCAAGGGCGGCGGATCGGCCAACAAGACCTTCCTGTTCCAGGGCACGCCGTCCCTTCTGACCCACGACCGTCTGATCGAGTTCCTGAAGGAGAAGATCCTGACGCTCGGCACGGCCGCCTGCCCGCCCTATCACCTGGCGATCGTCATCGGCGGCACCTCCGCCGAAATGAACCTGAAGACCGTGAAGCTCGCCTCCGCGCGCTATCTCGACAACCTGCCGACAGCGGGCTCGGAACTCGGCCATGCGTTCCGCGATCTCGCCATGGAAGAGGAAATCCACAAGCTGACCCAGGCGACCGGTGTCGGCGCCCAGTTCGGCGGCAAATATTTCTGCCACGACGTCCGCGTGATCCGCCTGCCGCGCCACGGCGCGTCGCTGCCGATCGGCATCGGCGTGTCCTGTTCCGCAGACCGCCAGGCGGTGGGCAAGATCACCAAGGACGGCATTTTCCTGGAGCAGCTCGAGATGCACCCGGAAAAATACATGCCCGAAGTGACCGACGAGCATCTGTCCGACAAGGTCGTCAAGATCGACCTGACCAAGCCGATGCCGGAGATCCTCGCGGAGCTCACCAAACATCCGATCAAGACCCGCCTGTCGCTGACCGGCCCGCTGATCGTGGCGCGCGACCTCGCCCACTCCAAGCTGCGCGAACGGCTCGAAGCCGGCGAGCCGCTGCCGGATTACATCAAGAACCACCCGGTCTACTACGCCGGTCCGGCGAAAACCCCGGAAGGCATGCCGTCCGGCTCCTTCGGACCGACGACCGCTGGACGTATGGACTCCTTCGTCGACCAGTTCCAGGCGGCCGGTGGCTCCATGGTGATGCTCGCCAAGGGCAACCGCTCGCCCCAGGTGCGCCGCGCCTGCCAGGCCCATGGCGGCTTCTATCTCGGCTCCATCGGCGGCCCCGCCGCGCGTCTTGCCCAGGATTGCATCAAGTCGGTGGAATGCGTCGAATATCCGGAACTCGGCATGGAAGCGATCTGGAAGATCGAAGTCGAGGATTTCCCCGCCTTCATCGTCGTCGACGACAAGGGCAACGACTTCTTCAAGGAACTGAACCTAGGCTAAGTCCGCTAAAAATCTCACTTGCTGTCAAGACCGCCGGCAGATCCTGCCGGCGGTCTTTCTTTGTAATCCGGACCGAACATCGCCACCGCCGGGAACACGTACCTACCGGGAATAAGACAAACGGTATTCGCGCGGCCCGCCGTCGGCGATGCCGTCATACATGACCAGAACGTCATAGCTGTCGTCCTGTTGCCCGAGCACCAGCAGTGTTTCTGCCTTGGCCTCGGGATCCGGCATCGCCAGATCCTGCAGCTTTTGCGGCGGATTTTTCAGATCCCAGAAAAGGATCGAATAGGCCCCCTTCTTCTGCACCGGCCCGGAGAGGATCAGCATGCCGCCGGAAACGGCCGCCAGATCCCGGATGCCGATGTTCTTGCCGAGTTTCAATGTGAAGATTACCGGCGAGAGCTCGCCATGGTCAAAAAGGCCATCCACGTCGACCGACAGGATGTAGCCACGCCCTTTGGATGAAGGCCCGCGGAAACCGACATACAGGCGCTTGCCGATGACGGCGAGGCCTTCCAGATTGGCCCCGCCGGCCTTTTTGCCAAGCGGCTTTTCGGCATAGTCTCCGATCACTCCCGGAGATTTCCTGATCACCTTGCGAAGCCTGTCCGAACTGGCGATTTCGGGAGCAACCGTGTCGGCAGAGATGTCGAAGGCCGGCTTGCCTGTGCTCTTGTCCACCGGAAACCGGAACACCAGGAAGCTCGACGGATGAAACTTGCCCTTCTTGCGACTGAGCCCATGTGAGCCGAGCAAATAGAAGAAACCGTCTGCATAGGCGGCCCCTTCCGTATCGGGGTCGCCATTCCCATTGTCCTCGACAATGGCCATGACCGGTCCGGGTTTCAGCGTCCGGTCGGTTATGGAGAAGAATTGGGTTCGGGTTTTCTCATCCAGAGCGGCGATGCACGCCGGCGGTACGACCGGCGCGCAGGCCGCGCCACTTATGCTCTTGCGCAGCTTTTTCTTGCCGGTGAAATGCGGCCCCTCTTTCCAGGCTGTTCCAAGGCCGGAATTCTGGGCCGCTGTGCCCGAAACCGCCGCCCCCATCAGCAAGGCACATGGGACCAAAGCAAAAAGGAATCGCAACTGTCGTTGAAAAAGTCCCATAGCCGCCTTCCCTGCCTGCTCCACCCCATCCAAGCCCATCGAAACGCCGGCAGATATCGTCAATTGTTACGTAGCGTAAAATTCATTTTCAACCATGGGATGAATTTCGTTGCCCTGCGGCAACACATCGATTCTATGAAACCTCCGGAATGGTCAGCAAGCCTTGTTTTTGGTATGCTTTCGCCATCATTGTTAATAACCCGGCAAGGATAGATTTGTAGCCTTGCCTGCAGTTTTCAGAGTGATTCCTCATCTTCGGGATTTCGGGGGTAATTTATGCGCAAGCTGGTACTGGCAGTCCTCGGACTGTGTTTCGCAATTGTAAGCGGTCAGGCGCTCGCCTTTGGTGGCGGCACCTATTTCGACCTGCAGAAAAGAGAATGGGTCACCTACGGCCCGGGCGGCTATGGCGGCAAGTCGCCGGTCAACCGCAAGCGTGTCCGTTACAACGGCCCTGAAAAGCCGGGCACGATCGTCATCGACACCAAAGAACGCCGCCTCTATCACGTGATGGAAAACGGCCGGGCGATGAAATACGGCATCGGCGTCGGCCGGGACGGCTTCCAGTGGTCGGGTACCCACCGCATTACCCGCAAGGCGGAATGGCCGGGCTGGACCCCGCCGCCGGAAATGCGTGCCCGCGAACGTCGCCAGGGCCGTATCCTGCCGGCTCACATGCCCGGCGGACCGCAGAACCCTCTCGGGGCACGCGCGCTCTATATCGGCAACACGCTTTACCGCATCCATGGCACCAACCAGCCCTGGACCATCGGCAGCGCCGTTTCCTCCGGCTGCATCCGGCTCGCCAACGAAGATGTGATCCATCTCTACAAGACGGTTGATGTCGGCGCGAAGGTCATCGTCAAGCGCTGACACCCGCTTCCAGCAAAGTCAGGAAAAGCCGGCCTCGCGCCGGCTTTTCTTTTACCCTTACGTCATCAGCTCTGGCCACAGGCGCTCCTCCTGTCTTAAAATGATAAAAAACAAAAGGAGAGCCCGATGCCCGCGAGGAGGACGCGGCGACGTCAGTCATCCGGCCTGAGCCCGGTTCTGGCCCTTGCCTTTGCCGGCGGCATGGTCATGTGCTCATCGCCCGCCGATGCGGCGGAAACAGCCGTGACGCAGAAGGGGCTGGAACTTTCAAAACAGCATTGCGCCCGCTGCCACATCGTCAGCGAAAAGGATCGCTTCAGCGGCATCTCCTCGACCCCGTCCTTCAAGATCATGATCGAGGTTCTGAAAGATTGGGAGGATCGCTTCCAGACCTTCATGGCACGCAACCCGCACCCCGCCCATATCCGGCTGGAGACGGATGGTCCCCGGCCGGAAAATCTGCCGGTCACGACCTATGAGGTCATTTTGAGTCTCGACGATATCGAGGCCATCCTCGCCTATGTGGAGGACATGGCAGCCCAAATGGGCAAGGCGGGCAACCAGGGGAACTAACGCTCCCTGCGAAGGCCTTTTTCTTCCAGTTCCCTCATATAGCCGCCCCAGTGTTTCTCGCGCTCGTTGGCGAGTTCCAGGAAATACTCCCAGGTGAAGATGCCCGTGTTGTGCAGGTCGTCGAAATGGATGCGGACCGCGTAGTTGCCGACCGGTTCGATCTTCATGATGCCGACATCGATCTTGCCCGGAACCGTCTTTTTCTGGGATGGTCCGTGGCCCTGGACTTCGGCGGAGGGCGAACAGACCCTGAGATATTCGGCGCTGTAGTCGTGCACCTCGCCGTTGTTGAAGGAGATCACCAGTGTCTTCTTGTCATCCTTCAACCGGATTTCGGTCGGCCAGGCTTTCGTTTCATTGGTCACGTGGATTCTCCCGCATTTGCCGCGGACGATAGGCCAGTTTGGAGAAAGATCAAGCGCCGCTGTCGCTCGCCTGTTTGACCTGTTCATACCCTTCAAGCGCTGCCTTGCGCGCGGCCGGGTGATCGACGATCGGATGCGGATAGGTTTGCCCGAGCTTCACCCCTGCCCGGTCCAGCTCCTCTTGGGGTGCGAGAAAGGGAGCATGGATATGTTCCGTTGCCAGCCGCTTCAATTCCGGACACCATTTGCGAACGTAGGCGCCGTCAGGATCGAATTTCGCCCCCTGGCTCATGGGATTGAAGACCCGGAAATACGGGGCCGCATCGGCGCCGCTGCCGGTGACCCACTGCCAGCCGGCCGAATTGTTGGCGAGATCCGCATCGACCAGCGTATCGCGGAACCAGGCTTCGCCGTGATGCCAGTGGAGGCGCAGATGCTTGACCAGGAAACTCGCCGCGATCATGCGCACCCGATTGTGCATGTAGCCCGTGTGCCAAAGCTCGCGCATGCCGGCATCGACGATCGGATACCCGGTTTTCCCCCGTTGCCAGGCCTCCAGATCCTGCGGGCTGTCCCGCCAGGGATAGGCGTCGAAATCCGGCTTCCAGTTCTGCGATGGCATCTTAGGGAAATGATAGAGAAGATGGTAGGCAAACTCCCGCCAGGCGATCTCGCTCAGGAATTTTCCGGTGTCGGAGGAATACCGGTCTAGCTGCTTCGTTTTATGCCAGATCTGGCGCGGCGAGATCTCGCCGAAATGCAGATGCGGAGACAGACGCGACACGTTCGGCAAATCCGGCCGGTCACGCAAAGACCCATAATTTTCAAGGCCCTCCTGAAGAAAGTTCTCAAGGCGATTCATCGCGCCGCGTTCACCGGGCTGCCAGACATCCTCAAACCCTCGCGCCCAGTTCGGCCTGGACGGCAGCAACCCCCAATCGGCGATGTCTTCCCCGGCAGGCCCGCTCGCCAGCTCAAGCCGCTCCGGCGCGCCAAGCGGGTCCGGCACGGTTTTTTCCTGCAAGGCCCGCCAGAAAGGGGAATAGACCTTGAACGGTCCTCCCGCCCTCGTCTCGACCTCCCACGGTTCGAACAGGAGGGAGGCATTGAAGCTGCGGACATCGACCCCGTCCGCCTTGAGATCCGCCTTGATCGTGCTGTCGCGTTCGATCGCATGGGGTTCGTAACACCGGTTCCAGTAGACGGCCCTTGCTCCGGTTTCCCGGACCAGAGCCGGCAGGACGACCCGCGCATCGCCGCGCAGGCAGGTCAGGCCGCCGAGGTTATTCCGCAGAGCCTCGAGACTGTGATGAAGCCACCAGCGGCTGGCCCCGCCCAGCGGATGGGTGTCGCCGATACGGTCTGCATCTTCCAGGATGAAGACGGGAAGCACCTTCCCTTCGCGAGCGGCTTCATGGAGCGCGGGATTGTCGGCGATGCGAAGATCCTGGCGGAACCAGACGATTGCGGTCATTCGGATATCTGCGGGCTTTCGTGCACTTCAACGTTCAATGGTATTTTCCGGGCCAAAACCGACCGGGTTCGAACCTGTATCGCACCCCTGACGCTTTCGATCCGTATCGACGTATTTATAGGGCTCGTTTTCGAACCGGAAACGTCTGCCGGCAAAATCCGTTCCCAATCCCGCCAATCCATCAATATTCTTTGTCCTCACGGGATATTGCGTCGACCGGAAATTACACTAGGTTAGATGGAAAATATCCGGTCGCTGAGCCGGACATGCGAGGGAGACCTGAATGACGAGCGGAACGACGGACAAGCCGCTGTCCTCAAACACATCGCTCACGGAAGATCTGACGTCGGGCCAGGGAACGGCGCCGATGATCGACCCCTTTGGCCGCGCTGTCACCTATCTGCGCGTCTCCGTGACCGACCGCTGCGATTTCCGCTGCGTCTACTGCATGGCGGAGAACATGACGTTCCTGCCCAAGCGCGAAGTCCTGACGCTGGAAGAACTCGATCGCCTCTGCACCGCTTTCATCGGCAAGGGCGTGAAGAAACTGCGCCTGACCGGTGGCGAGCCGCTGGTGCGCAAGAACATCATGGGCCTGATCCGCTCTCTTTCCCGGCACCTGGAAACAGGTGCTCTGGAGGAACTGACGGTGACCACCAACGGCTCGCAGCTGACCAAGTTGTCCTCCGAACTCCATGACTGCGGCGTCCGCCGCCTCAATGTGTCTCTTGATACGCTCGACGCGGATCGCTTCAAGGCGATCACCCGCTGGGGCGATCTCGACAAGGTTCTGGAAGGCATTCGGACGGCCACCGACGCAGGGCTGAAGGTCAAGATCAACATGGTCGCGCTCAAGGGCGTGAACGAGCACGAGATCATTCCGATGATGGAATGGGCCCATGCCCATGGTCACGACATGACCCTGATCGAGACCATGCCGCTGGGCGAGATCGACGGCGACCGCACCGACCAGTACCTGCCGCTGTCGCTCGTCCGCAGCCGGATCGGGGAACAGTTTTCAATGGAAGACATTCCCTACAAGACCGGCGGCCCGGCGCGTTATGTGGAAATCAAGGAGACCGGCGGCCGGCTCGGCTTCATCACTCCGATGACCCATAATTTCTGCGAGAGCTGCAACCGGGTCCGCATCACCTGTACCGGCCAGCTTTACATGTGCCTCGGCCAGGATGACATGGCAGACCTCAGAGCTCCCTTGCGTGCCTCCGAAGGCAACGACCTGCTGAATGCGGCGATTGACGAAGCCATCGGGCGCAAGCCGAAAGGCCACGACTTCGTTATCGACCGGCGCACCCGGCAACCGGCCGTCTCGCGTCATATGAGCGTGACCGGCGGATAAGGCCATGAGCGGGGGCAACCGGTCATCGTCACTGGATTCGCCCATCGCACGGGTCGCGGCTCTTGGCATTGCCCTGTGCGCGCTTGCCCTGATGGTCTGGCTCGGCCGCAATGACGTCCCCGTCATTCGCGGCTTGATGACCGGCAATTCGGAGACGGAAGTCCAACAGGAAAGCTCGGGCAACCCCGAACTGGATGCGTGTCTGAAAGACCGGGGCGGCGCGGTCGAAAAGATGCGTGAGGAAGGCGTCATCAACGCCGCCCAGTACAACGAATTCCACCAGCGCGCTGTCGACTATTGCGAGGCGCAGTTTCCGAGAGTTCAGTAGCCTCTTGGGCCTTCGGACTGACTAAGCCGGCTACTCCCCGACATCGAATGCCATTCGGCGGCGGTGCGGCGCCTTTTTGGCGCCAGCCGTTTCATCGGCCACAGCGTCGCTTTCCTGTTCCCCGGCTTCGGCCTCTGCCTGAGCGGATTCGCCTTCTTGCGGATCAACGGGAGTGTCGTCTCCGTCCAGTACATCGGACTGGGCCCCTCCGGCCTCCTCCATTTCGGCGGCCTGCAACTCTTTAGCGATCCTGGCAGATCGGCTCTCCATTTCGGCTGCCACCTCTTCGGCCTTGTCGGCATAGCCGCGGCCGACCTTCCAGGCAGACTTGAAACCGTCCATTGCCGTCTCGGCGGTGCGGAAGTCCGTATCATAGTCGTTCAGGCCGTCGAGCACCGCCAGATCCGGATTGCTGCGCCAGAGTTTTCTGAGTGCGGCATTCTTCAGGGCCTCCGGCACGCCCCGCTTCATGAACACGGTGAAATCGGATTCGTAGGTGAGGCTTTCCAGGTCGACCGCCTCGGCGGCCTCGCGATTGGCAACAAGCTCGGGATCTTCGGCAGGGCTCTCCTGCCCTTCGGACAGGGTGCCTTCCTGCTGCTCAACCGCCTCCTCCGCGATCAGGCCGGCTTCTTCGCCTTGTTCATCCGCCGGATGATTTTCCCGCTTGCGCCGCGACCAGCGGCTCAGGAAGCCTTCGCCGTCCTGCTGTTTTCCGCTCATTGTCCCTGCCCTTCGGGCCGGCTTCGCTGATCGAAGATGGGCTCCTTGCCGAATTGCGGCTCATCCACCGTGGCGGCGGTGCGCTTGCGTTTCCGGAATTTCTCCGGTTCCGGCATCTGTTTCAAGTAGCCGGCCATCCAGCGTACCAGTTCAGCGGGCATCGGGACCCGTTCCACCAGCCCCTCGCCGGAATCGAGCACGCCCATGGCTTCGTAAGGATCGGCGGTCACGCCGCGGACCTTATACGGCACCGGCTCCTGATCGGCGTCATCGAGCAGGATCCACAAGGACGGCGCCTCGGTTTCCACATTGGCGTCATAAGCCTCGCCCAGCTTGCGATGAAGGGTCACCGGCACGGGCGCATAGTGGTACCTGACAAAGCCGTCGCCCTGCTGCAACAACTGCCAGCCATCCGTCGGCGGGGCGTCGGGAACCACGGCCGGGGCCGTCCAGACATGGTCGATCCATCGGCTGGCGCTCTCCCGCCGCTCAACGATGATGCCGACCGATGTGGTGATTTCCCGTTCCACCTTGCGTCCTCCCTGACTTTGGCTTCCATTCTAGGCCATCGCACCGTTCAGGAAAACAGCAGAAAACGTCAGGTCGGGACTGCTTCCGGACAACACCTTTGCCTGTCGCTACGCTTGAAAAGCGTCCCGCAAACGATAGACTTCAAATAATTATAATAACCGGGGACCATTCCCCGCCCGGAGGAACTCGATGTCAGCCAGCCGCATCCTGCTCTGCAATTGCTACAAGACCATGGAGCTTGAAAAAGCGGCCCAAGGCGTGTCCGACCGGCTCCAGGCGCCGGTGTGTACGGAGCTTTGCCGGGGCGAACTTTCCGTCTTCGAGGACGCGGTCAATTCGGGCGAACCGATGCTGGTCGCCTGCACCCAGGAAGCCCCGCTGTTTCAGGAAATCGCCGAGGAAGCGGACGCCGCCGACCTTGTTCACTTCACCAACATCCGTGAGACGGCGGGCTGGACGGAAAAAGGCACGGCCGCCACCGCGAAGATCCTGGCCCTGCTGGAAGACGCCGGCCTTCAGGAGCAGTCCCAGCCCACGCCGGTCAAGCCGATCGAATCCGATGGCCTGTGCCTCGTCTATGGCGCGGGTCAGGCAGCCCTCGATGCGGCCCTGCAACTTGAGGAAACTCTGTCGGTGACCCTGGTGTTGAGTTCCGCTGACGATGTGGTTCTTCCCTCGGTCCTGCCGTTTCCGATTTTCCGGGGAAAGCTGAAAACGCTTGGAGGCTCGCTCGGCGCCTTCCAGGTCACCCTGGACAATTACGCGCCGATGCTGCCGTCTTCCCGCGCCAAGCCGGAATTCCTCATGCCCCGGGACGGGGCGCGGTCCACCTGCAGCCTGGTCGTCGATCTGAGCGGAGAAACCCCGCCACTGACCGCGCCGCATCGGCGTGACGGATATTTCCGAGCGGAGCCCTCCGACCCGGCCCGGATCGCGGCGGTGCTGCACGAAGCCTCCGAAATGGTCGGCGAATTCGAGAAGCCGCTTTACGTATCCTACCGGGAGGACATCTGCGCTCATGGCCATGCGGGCAAGACCGGCTGTTCGAAATGCCTCGACGCCTGCCCGGCGGGCGCGATCACATCCACCGGCGAAAAAGTCGCCATCGATGCGGGCATCTGCGGCGGCTGCGGCAGTTGCGCCGCCACTTGCCCGACCGGTGCGATCAGCTACCAGTTTCCCTACCGCGCCGATCTTCTGAACCGGATCCAGTCGCTGCTCGGCACTTATGGCGCAGCCGGCGGCAAATCGCCCGTCCTGCTGGTGCATTCTACAGATCACGGCGGCGCGGTGATCAACGCGCTTGCCCGCTTCGGCGACGGCCTGCCAGCCAATGTCCTGCCGCTGTCGCTGCATGCGGTCACCACCCTTGGGCATGACGCCATGGTGACGGCTTTCAATGCCGGCGCGCTGCGCATCGTCATTCTGAGCGACCCGGAACACCGGGACGAACTGGCGCCGCTCGAAGCGGAAGCAGAGCTTACCCGGGCTCTGCTTTCAGGCATGGGACACGCCAGCGCCGACCGCATCGAGATCCTCACCGACAGCGATCCGGATGCGCTGGCCGCCGCGGTCGGTGCCACACCCGGCCCGCAGATCGTGTCCGAAGTTCACCGTTTCTCGCCGGTGGGCGGCAAACGCGACGTGGCGCGCATGGCGATATCCGCCCTCCATGCGGCCAGCCCCGATGCGCCTGAGATCGTTCCGCTTCCGGAAAATGCGCCTTACGGCCGCATCACCGTCGCCAGCGACGGCTGCACCCTGTGCCTGTCGTGTGTCTCCGCCTGCCCGGCCGGCGCGCTCAGCGACAATCCGGACCGGCCGCAGGTCAGCTTCATCGAAACGGCCTGCGTCCAGTGCGGCCTGTGCCAGACCACCTGTCCGGAAAAGGTGATTTCGCTGGAGCCCCGCTTCAACACGGCGGCAACCGCGATGAAGCCGGTCATCCTGCACGAGGAGGAACCGGCGAATTGCATCTCCTGCGGCAAGCCGTTCGGGACGCGTTCGACCATCGAGCGGATCAAGTCGAAGCTGGGCGGGCAGCACCACATGTTCCGCTCGGAAGCCCAGATCCGGTTGATCGAAATGTGCGACGACTGCCGCATCGACGCCCAATGGAACATGGACGACAGCCTGCTGAGAAGCGGCAGCCGCCCCCGCATCCGCACGACCGAAGACTACATCAGTGCCGACAAGCGAGGGCTTTCGGTGGATGACTTCCTGAAGGAAGACTAGCAGCGGTAAAGCTCTGCGCCCGTTCAGGCGCTCTCGCTGCCGCTGTCGAACGCCATGATGGCGGCGACGCTCATCAGGGAAGCGATGACGCAGACGATCATGGTGCCCACCATCGGCCAAGCGGTCGTGGGCCACATGGTGTCGGACAGCATCCAGGCGACGAGCGCACTGGCGACGGCGCCGGAGCCGATCTGTATCGAGCCGGCAAGGCCGGAGGCGGCGCCGGCCAGTTCCGCCTTCGCGCTGACGGCGCCTGCAACTGCACTCGGCAGACAGATGCCGTTGCCGAGCCCGACGAAGAACATCGGCACGAACAGTGCAAGGGGATGACCGATATCCAGGATCAGGACCCCGCTGACGGCGGCAACCGCGATGGCCGGCAGGATGGAGCCGAAAACGATCATCCGCAAGACGCCAACCCGTTCCGCGATCCGCCCGGATATGAAGTTTCCGATGATATAGCCCGCGGCAATGAACATGAAAAAGAAGCCCATTTCGCCGGGCGGCATACCGAGAATATTGCCGGCGACGAAGGGCGCGCCGCCGAGGAAGGCGAAGTAGACGCATGAGGTGAAGCCGACGACCATGGAAAAGGCCCAGAACAGCGGCTCGCGCATCACCGTGCACATGTTTTGCCAGAGGACACCGAGCCCGCCGCCCGAGGACCGCTTGAAATTGGTTTCATGCAGATTGAACCAGGCGACCGCGAGCACGGCGACGCCGAGAATTGGCATGGTGTAGAAACCGCCCCGCCAGCCGTAGAACTGGTCCAGCAGACCGCCGACCACCGGGGCCAGCATCGGTCCGATCGCCAGCCCCATGGTGACGTAGCCGATCATGCTGGCGGCCTTGTCGCGCTCGTAAAGGTCGCGCACGATCGCGCGGCTCAGAACGATGCCGGTGCAGCCTCCAAGTGCCTGGAGGATACGGGCGGCGATCAAGGCTTCGATTGTCGGGGCCAGCAGGCACAGGACGCTGGCGAGCACATAGAGCGCCAGGCCCCACAGAACCACGGGACGACGTCCGAACCGGTCGGACATTGGTCCGAGAAGGATTGTCGACACGGCGATCGACACCAGGAACAGGGACATGGTGAGCTGGACCATACCGGCCGTGGTCTCAAAGGCGGTCACCATGCCCGCCATCGACGGCAGGTAAATGTTCATGGACAGGGGGCTGATCGTGGAAATGGCGATCAGAATCCACAAGGACGGCGCCTTTGCGGGTCCCGTCCGTGCGGGGGAAGAAGCCTCGGTTTGGAATTCAGCGGTCATTAAAACTCAAATGGTCCGTTTCGTGTTCAGTTTCCGGAGGCCGGCGGAGTATACTGCCGGGACAACCGTAAATCGAAAGTTTTTCAACTGCGCGTCACAGGCATGCGGCTGAGCCGCTGTTCCCGGAAGAACGTGTAAATGCCCGTCGAGATGATGATCAGGATCCCGATTACCGTCAGAAGGTCCGGCAGATCGCCCCAGATCAGATATCCCAGAAGCAGAGCCCACAGGACCGCCGCATAGCGGAACGGCGCGACGACGGAAATCTCGCCGATGCGCATGGACATGATCAGGGACACATAGCCGACCACAATCAGTGTCGCGGCACCGGCCAGGTAAACGTAAACCTTCGGCTCCATCGGATGCCAGCCTTCGCTGACATTGAAACCGATCCCAAGGATCGTAACCGCCGCGATCGACGCCAGGGCGACCCCGAAGGTGGAGACCTCCCTTGGCATCCGCTGGGTCGCGAGATCCCGAACCGCCATGCAGATGACGCCGGCAAGAGCGCTCAGGGACCAGATGTTGAACCCGGCCAGTCCGGGCTTGACGATCAGCAGCACACCGATAAAGCCAATGCCGATGGCCGTCCAGCGGCGCCAGCCGACCGGCGCCTTGAAGAAGATCGCCGCACCGGCGGTGACCAGCAGCGGCATGGCCTGAAGGATCGCCGTCGAGTTGCCGATGGGCATGTGGAACAGCGCCGTCAGGTAAAACAGCGTCGCCATGGTTTCGGCAAGCGTTCGGATCGCGACGGCCGGATGCAGCAGGCTGCGGATATGCCGGTGCCCGCCGGTCGCAATGAACGCCGCGAGCATCAGGACGATGCTGAAGCCGCCCCGCACGATCAGGATCTGGCCGAACGGAAGATCGTCCGCGGACAGTTTGACCAGCGAGTCGTTCAAAATGAAACCGGCGGTAGACAGCGTCATTGCTGCGATCGCGCGGCCATTGTCGCGAAAGTCCAAGCTCATCTCCAGGGGAAGCGGTCGCCGAGATTTAATTAGTTCGCTTTCCTTATCATATGAAGCGTTCCGCGTGAAAGGCCGGATTGTGATGCGGTGCGATGGCGTAGCGGAAAGGCTGAGAAAGGTTGACTTGGTCCGTGAAACCTCCTCCCATGTGACATGGCAAAAACGCACCGCTCCGATCGCTGAAGGTCATTACATTTCAAACGAGTACGTGCCGACGGAATATGAACGATGACGACCAAACTGGACGCTTTCCACACGCCTGAAAATTTCGAATTTCAATACGCGAAAAACTTTGTCGTCCGAAAGCTCTACAAGGAATCTGGCGAACCGTTTTGCAATGTCGAGATCGTCTTCACCAAGGACCCTCATGAAGACAACGATGGTCTGGAGCTGAAATTCATCCAAGTTGTGGATTTGAAGATCGGCGATCTGAACGCGGTAGTCGGGTGCTTCCCCCAAATTCATGACGTTCGTTCGCGTGGTTGGGAAAACGTTCGCTACAAGGCAATTGACGAGGAAGAAGACAGCTTCTCGCTCTGCTGTCTCGATTTCGAGGCGCGGCGTGGCCGTTGGATCAATCAAGAATTTCACGCCTTGGAAGAGATTGCGTGAAAGGCTCAGCCTTGGCGCGGACACATGCCTAACCAGCACCGTAATGGTCGCACAATGAGTACCGGAGATCGTCTTGTCGAGAACTGAGTATGTCTTCCGGCTGCGAAAGACTGTCCCCCTGCTTTCCGAGGCAGAATGGGCGGACATCGGTCCCCTGCTCTACAACAGGATCGAGAACATCAAGGCTTACAGGGTCGAAACGCAATGTTCGATCCGGGAAGCTCAAAAGAATGAGCCCTGCGGGCGGCGCGCGCTTGACCTTTACGAGAGCATGACTGGCTGCCGACTGGAGCATCCTGATGAACTCTGGGCGGTACGCATGTCGGACTACGGATCCCTTTGTCCGAACTGCCAGAAGCCGTTCAGAACGCCGCGCGCAAAAATGTGTGCCGAGTGCGGCTATACCCTGCCGGAAGGGACGCTTGCCGGACCGCTCCTCGAACGGGACGATTGAACACGCGGGCCAAGTCAGCGATCATCATCCCATGTCCGGTAGATTCGCCCGGGTGCAGCGCCCGGTTTTCGGATCATTCGGAGATCTCATGGGAGCGCGGCATGAAGCACGTTACCAGGTACGCCGAAGACACGTTGAACCGGATGTTTTCCCTGCCCGCCACCGGAGGAGAACAGGACTGGAATGTAGAGATCGGCGACGAAAACCGGGTCGAGGAATTTATCGCGCGGTATCCGGAGATCAGGCACGATGATGAACTGGCCTTCGGTCTGGCCTGGCTGATCGCTACCTCGTTCGATTTTCTAATTTGGGACCGGATGTCGGAGATCGAACTGGACTTCTACGACATCATGGAAAACTGCCGCTTCGACGTGACGAAGGCCTACACGCACGAAGAACTCCTGCTATGGGAGGAGGTTTCCGCCATCCTGATCGACAGGAAAGGCTTTTTCAAAGAGATCATCGAATATTTTTCGATCAATCACATCGAAAGGACAGCCTTCCCGAGCAGTCTGTTGTTCGGACACACCTTCCATTGGCAACTGGCCGATGAAAGGTGACATCCTCCGCCGGCAACCGTCAGGCAATGGAGCGTGAGGCGTCCCGTACCTTTTCTGTCGCGGCATCGATCTGGGTCGTCGCCGTGGAAATGAACCGGATATTGTTGGTCACGACTTCCACACCCTGGGAAGCACTTTGCATGTTGGAGGAGATCTCTCGGGTGACGACCGATTGCTCTTCCACGGCCGAGGAAATGCTCGTCGAAATGTCGCTGATCTGATTGATGACGTCCAGAATAGCCGAGATGGCGGCGACCGCATGTTCGGTCGTCCCCTGCATCGATTCAATCTGGCTGGAGATATCCTCAGTCGCCTTGCTGGTCTGGGAGGCCAGTTCCTTCACTTCCGAGGCAACCACGGCAAATCCCTTGCCGGCCTCACCGGCTCTGGCCGCCTCGATCGTTGCGTTCAGGGCCAGAAGGTTGGTCTGATTGGCGATATTGTCGATCAGTTCGACCACATGGCCGATTGTCTTGGCATCGTCTGACAATCCAACCATGATTTGATTGGACTGGGTCGCCTCTCCGACTGCCTTCTGGGCAACTTCCGATGCGGTTTGCACCTGCCGGCCGATTTCATGAATCGACGCCACCAGTTCCTCGGCGGCCGCGGCGACGGTCTGAACACTGGATGCGGTCTGGGTCGATGCCGTCGCGGATTCGGTCGCCTGCCCCATGACATCCGAGATCGCCTGCGCGATCTCGCCCAATTGGACGTCGATGTCCTTTTGCACAGTTTCACGGCGCTGACGTTCCAGGATCTGTTCGGTGATGTCAGTCGCAAACTTGACCACCTTGTAAGGGCGCCCGGAGGAATCGAAAATCGGATTATAGGTTGCCTGAATCCAGACTTCCTTGCCCTCCTTGCCTATCCGTTTGAACTCGTCGGACTGGTATTTCCCCTCTGCGAGTTGGTCCCAGAATTCACGATAGGCTTCGCTTTCGCGATAGCCCTGCTCAACAAACATGCTGTGATGCTTGCCGGCGATCTCGTCGAGGCTATAGCCCAACGCGTCCAGGAAATTGTCATTCGCCTCCAGGATCGTGCCGTCCATCTTGAACTCGATGATGGCCTGGGATCTGCCGAGGGCTTCCAGCTTTGCCCGAAATTCCAGATTATCAAGCCGTTCCGCGGCATCGGCCCACTCGACGACGGTTCCGATACGCTTGCCGCCCTTCCGGAGATGATTTGCGACCAGATCGAAAGACCGCTGCCCGATCTTGATGGTCGCGCGGTGGGTGGATGTGAGGCTGTCCAACAGGCCTCTCTGGTGCGCCGGATTCTTGTGAAAGATGTCGATCGACTTTCCCAGGAGCTGGTCGGCACGGAAGTCCGGGAACATCTCACGGATGTCGTCTTCGGCTTCCTTCAGAAGCCCCAGAACCGCCTCATTCATATAAGTGATGTTGTAGTCTGCATCCGCTATCATCACATTCGCGGTCAACTGATCCGCAGCCAATGAAACCAGCTTCGTCTTCGAACTTCCAAACATCACGCCCTCTTTCGCCAATCAGGATAAGCACTAAGGCAGATGTATAATATCGTTCCTTAAATTTAGATAACGTATAGGAAGTTTTTGGTACGGAGTAATACATATAAATATATAGTTGCACTATCAACCTACACACCAAATATTAAATTGCCGTTTTACTAGCACCCCACTATTAGCGCGCCAGCCGGTTTCCTCTTGTCCCGGAAATCCGTTTTCGACATTGCTGCGGCCGAACTGGCGAAAGCATCGCACGGTCCACAACCGGGTTTCGGTTGGGTTTATCCCGATCTATCCGCCCGGCCCTGAACCGGCACGTTTCGGTCTCGTGAGAGCTCTGACTGGGTTATCTTCCGAGTTAGGCACGCCCGGGTATCAGCACGTCCGGATCCCGAGCCCTTTACAATCGATCAGCTCTCCGAAGCCAGCGGCAGGTTGACCAGCAGGTTCTGCGGTTTCATTCGGATCTTGTAGTCGGGCGACATGGCGAGGCCGAGCCAGACCGGTTTGCCGCGCAAGTCGGCGCGCATGTCGGTGCGGTTTTCGAAGTCCAGGCGGAAGAGGCCGAGGATGCGCATGTTGTCGGCTTCCGACAGCGGCTCCTCGTTAAAGAGTGCATTCAGGATGGCGGTCGCGTCCGCGTCCAGGCCGATGTGCCAGGACCAGTGCTCGTCGCGGATGCCTCGGACCGGCTGGATGCGGACCTGAACCTGATGGAAATGAAGGATCCAGGCTTCCAGAACCCGGCAGAAGGCGTCCGGGCCGGGCTGGGTGAAGCGGAAATCGAGGGCTGTGTCGAACCGGTCGGAACGGTCCCAGTAGATCTCCGCGTTTTCCTCGCTCAAGACGTCAAGTGCAACTTCGCGCATCGGCGTACCGGATTCCATCAACAGCGCGCCGAGGCCGCCGAGGCCGCCGGTTTCCGACATCATCTCGACGATCTCCGCATCCGCGATGGTGACGGTTCCCTCATTCAGGGTGACCACCTGCTCGCGGAAGAACAGTTCGGCCGCGCGCAGGCGCAGCGGCTCCTGGCAATTGCGCAGGATGTTGCGCAGGATCAGGTGAACCAGCTGATCGAGAAAGACCGGGGGAACCGAGATGGTGCCTTCGCGGAACAGGGCCGAATAGGCGCCTTCCACCGTCTTGTTCTTTACCAGGTGATCGCGGAAGGCCAGCACGACGCTGTAGTTGTCCGCCGTGTCCCGGTCCTGGATTTCCTGCAGCTCGCCCTCGCCCACCGCAGCGAAGGGATCGTCCATCAGGCGTTCGAACAGACGGTGCTCAACGGCACAGGATTCCTCTACCGGATGGATTTCGGGCCGGGTGAGATAGGCGCGTAGAAGGTCCGGCGTCACGAGCAGCCAGCCGTTCTTTTCGCGTTCGACCAGATGATAACCGGCGGATTTCCAGAAAGGGGGCATCAAGGCTCCTCTACCACATCCCAGATCCGCGCGTGCGGCTTTTCTCCAGGCGGCGTCACGATATGAAAACTTTCGCGGATCCGGCCGTCTTCGCCGATCTCGCGTTTCAGGGCGAGCAATGTATTCAACTCAAGCCCATCCGCCAACTCACGGCCATAGGCAATTTCCTCTTGCGCTGCATCGCGGGCGGCCACTTCGGATGGAGCTCCGTAATGGTCCAGAAGATGGCCGGTCAGCAGGCCGGTGCAGGCGTCGACATCTTCGCCCCGGGCATCGGCCACGCTGACGAGCGTCGAAAAGCCGAAAGACCCGAGTGCCAGAAAGCCGCTGACGAAGGCCTGCCGCTCCTTGCCCGTCAGGTCCGCCGGATCGCCGAACTGGCCGTGGGCGAAGACGAAGCTGCCGGGAATAGCCCAGTCGTTCTCGGCCGCAGCACGGGGAAAGACATGGCTGTCCGACTGGTCGAAGCGGATGGCTCGCAGGAATCGCGGCACGTCAGATCTCCGTGACCGAGGCGAGCGGCCGGGCGGTCCGATCATCGTCCAGATGATCAGCGACGTTCAGGATCCGGACAGGTGCCCCCTCCCCGTCTTCCTTGAGGAGCAGGTTGCCGCTCTCGTCCAGCCCGGTGAAGGTTCCCTGCAAGGCGCGGTCGTTCGTCAGAACAGCGACCTCCTCCCGGTAGCCGTCGCAGCGGAACAGCCAGGCCTCATGCACCGGTTTGAATCCGTCCACCTCCCAGCGATGGACCCAGGTCAGAAAATGGCGGGAGAGCGACTCCAGCCCGGCAAGGGCATCCAGCTCCACGGCGCCCTCGTCCCACAGGGTCGTGCGATCCGGGGTCCGGCCGGGCTCGTTCGTGTCTGTCGGCGTCAGCGCCAGCCGAAGCGCGACCGCCATCCAAAGGGGCGAGCCCTCCGCGTCCTCTTCGTCGCAGACAACCATGCGGGCCTCGCCCAGACGGGCACCATTGGCATAGACAGCATGAGGCCAGCGCCAGGTGATCGCCAGCTCCGGCGGGCACAGCGCGCCGATAGCATCGGCCATGGCGGTCATGGCGACGAACAGCATCTCCTGCACCCGCGCCCGTTCCACATCCGGCTCCAGAAGGACCGCACAGGAGATTTGCGTTGTGTCGCAGGACCAGAACAGATCGCCGGCCTCCCCCGCACCGCGCTGCGCCGCTTCCACTGCGGCATCCAGCGGGTCGATCGGAGGCACCACCGGGCGGCTTGTCAGCAGCGGCGGAAAGGAAGGATCGAAACTCAGGGCTACGGTCATGAGGTGATCGTTATCCTTGGCCTAGTCCAGATCGATGCGCCCCTTGACCTCGTGGACGACACCTGCCCCCTCGATGGTCAGGGTCATTTTCGTATCGAGATGACCGCCCTTAAGACCCGTCTTGCGGACATGCTCCTCAATCGCCTGTTGCGATGTCACGCCGACCTGCTTGAGGAACTTGCGCATGGACATGTTGAAATTGTCATTGTTCATTTTACGATTCCTTCCCGTATCCAACCCGTCCTTTCTGCGAAAGTGATTCAGGTTGTTGAGAGGCTGATTCAACCACCTTCGGAGCTGATTCACAAAGGCGCTGCAAGAGATTGATTATGTAACGTTTTTTCGGTTCACTCGTGTTCGCCGGGCCGTTCGCCCATGCCGGGATCGAGACGGACCGCATCGTTGCCGGTCGTGTAGACGGCCATGGAGGAATAATCGAGTTCCCTTGTCAAAACGAACCAGGCGGCCACGCCGATCACGGCCATGGCACAGATCCCTGAGATGAAGGCTTTCATTGGGCGGTTCCTCCGGATTGGGTTTGCGGGCCGTTCGGATCGGTGGCCCGTTTCAGGAAGGCGACGAGTGCGTCGCGATCCTCGACAGTCTTCAGCCGCTGCAGCGGCATCTTCGATCCGGGTGTCACCACATCCGGACCGTGATCGAAAAGATCGGAAATCGTTTTTTCGTTCCAGACGAAGTCGGCATCCAGTAGCGCTTTCGAATAAGGGTAGCCCGGAAGCGTGCCGGCCTTGCGTCCGAAGACGCCGTAGAGCGTCGGCCCGGCCCGGTTGCCGCCGTCCGGCGTCAGGGTGTGGCAGACGGAACATTTACGGGCGAATTGAAGCTCGCCCGGATCGTCCGTGTTGGTGACCTGGAACCGTCGGGGGAAATCCACATCGACCGGCTCGAACGGTTTGCGCGGCGAGATCTGCCAGACATGGATCTGGTCGTCGAGGCCGACGTGGAACAGCTTCTTGCCGTCAGCGGAAAAATCCAGCCCCCAGACCGGACCGTAAGGGTTTTCAAATTCCTCGAGCAGTTCGAAGCTTGGCAGATCGAACACACGGATCACGCCATCGCCACCGCCGCTTGCCGCCCGTTTACCGTCGTGGGAAATCGCCAGGGACAACACGGGCCGCAGGTGGGGCGGCAGCACCTTCACCTCTTCGCCGGTCGCAATGTCCATAACGCCGACCTTGCCGTCGGTTACGCCGAACAGCAGCGTCTTGCCGTCGGGCAGCGCCTTCAGTGTGTTCACGCCCCAGCCGAAGTTATAAAGTTCGCGCTCAAGAGCTCCGGATTTCAGATCGAACTGGCGGATGCCGCCGTCGTAGGAGCCGGTAAAGAGCTTGTCTCCATCGCGCGAAAAAGCGACGGCGTTGACGTTGCCGCGATGGCCGGTCAGGGTCGAGGCCTGACGCGGCGGATCGGCGGAGATGTCGTAGACCCGCGCCTCGTTCTCCCAGGAGGCGACGGCGACATAGCGTTCGTCGGGCGACACGTCGAGGCTCAGGACCTTTTCGCCTTTTCCCGAAAAACGGGACAGGACCGCCCCGGTCTTGAGATCCCAGAGGATCAGGTCGCTGTCGTCGGACACGGTCACGGCCCGATCACGGCCAAGAAAGCGGCCGTCGTTGACGGCTGCGTTGTGGCCGATCAGGCGTTCAGGCGTCGGCTCCCCTTCCCCGCCGGGCAAGGTCCACACGATCGCCGAATAATCGAAGGAGGTCGACAGCAGGCGGTTTCCCGAGCGATCCAGGCTGACGGATTTGACCGGACCGCCATGGCCTGCCAATCGCTCCGGCCAGCCGGCCAAAGCTTCGTAGGCAGGCACCACCGGCGCCGCCAGGGTCGCAATGATCATCGCAGCGGGCCAGAGCCGTGGCGCCTTTGCCATGACACAGTCCTATTCAGCCGGTTGCGGCGCGCCCCCGGACCCGGAGGCCTTGTGGATGTCGACCTGATGCTCCTCCACCCAGATGGAGTGATGTTCCTTCGCCCAGTTGAGATCGACCTCACCGGAGCCCATGGCATCGAACGCGCCTTCCATCCCGATGGAGCCGATGTAGATATGGGCCAGGATCACGCAGACCATGAAGACGGCCATGATCGAATGCCAGAGCGTGTTGAGTTGCTGCTCCTGCAGTGCCGTCAGCGCCGTCGGAAGTTCCGTACCGAAAATCAGGTTCACCTTTTCAAAGGTGTCTGCAAAGAAATGGGTGCTGAACGGGAACAGCAGGGCCCAGCCCGACAGGGACAGCGACACGCCGCCGATGATCACAAGCCAGAAGATCACCTTCTGGCCGGCATTGAACTTCTTCGCGGGCGGATGCAGCTTCTTTGAAAAGATGCCGCCGCCCTGGATGATCCACTTGATGTCGGTCCGGTCCGGCAGGTTGTGGCGCACCCACATGACAAAGATCATCGCAAGGCCCGCCATGAAGGCGAAGGCGAGATAGTTATGCAGGTACTTCCCCATCTGGGTGATAAAGCCGAAGGCGCCGTCGCCAATCACCGGTTTCAGGACGTATCGGCCATAGAGGATGTTCAGCCCCGTCAGGCCGAGGATGATGAAGGAGACGGCGAGCATCCAGTGGCCGAAGCGTTCCACCGCCTTGAAGCGGGTGATGGTCTGGTCCGATCTTCCGTGCTCGATGCGTATGCGGCCGCGAATGGCGTAGAACAGACCGAGGAGAACGATGGTGCCGAGCAGCGCCCAGCTGGCATAGAGCGTCAGCGGTCCGTTGCGGAACGAGCGCCAGGCCTCGCCTTCCGACTGGACCAGGGTCCCCGCCTTCTTGTCGGGAATGGAGACATTGCCCTGCAGGCCGTGGCGCACCGCGCGCCAGTAGTCGGAATCGGACGTCGTGCCCAGCGTGTCGCCGGGAACCATACCGCCGGACGGGCTTGCCTCCGGGGCCGTATTCGGTGCGAGCGAATTCTGTGCCGCGGCCGGATTGCCGGCGAGCGCCAAGACGATCATTGCAAAGGCCAGAAGCGGCACCAGACCGCGCGAGCCGAAGTGTTTCATGTTTTTCCGGTTACAGATCATCTGGTCCTCCTGATGCCTCCTCCGCGCCCGGGTTTCCGTCCTCCGGTTGCGCATGGGGCTCGCAAGCCTGTTCGCCGATCAGAACTTCTGCTGTTCGCCACGGAAGCGTAATTCGCGGCGCTGCTCGTCGCTCAACCCGGTATCCGTCTTGCCTTCATATTGGCCTTTTTCCAGCTTGATCGGCCTATTTTCTTCCTGTTCGCGGCATCCGGCAAGTCCGGTCAGGGCGAACAGCGCACCGACCAGAACCAAGCGCCCCGCCGTTTTGATGGATTTGGAAATCATCGACCCGAATTCCCGACTTCTGTCTGCGGTTCCGTTGCTGTCAAGGCAGAGAACGGAGACGACTGGTCAGCCGCCTCCGTCCTTTATCGTTCAAGCTATCCGCCAAGGGATGCTTTTAGAAGTTGCCTGCCTTCTGGCTGTAGGCCGTACCCCATCCCCAGGCGCCGGAACCGAAGCCACGGGCGACCACGCGCTCGCGATAAATCGCGGAGACCACGTCGCCATCACCGGCAAGCAGGGCCTTGGTGGAGCACATTTCGGCGCACAGCGGCAACTTGCCTTCCGCAAGACGGTTACGGCCGTACTTCTGGAACTCGGCCGCGGAGTTGTCTTCTTCCGGACCGCCATTACAGAAGGTGCACTTGTCCATCTTGCCGCGCGAGCCGAAGTTGCCGGCCTGCGGATATTGCGGCGCGCCAAAGGGGCATGCGTAGAAGCAGTAACCGCAACCGATGCACAGGTCCTTGGAATGCAGCACCACACCTTCGTCGGTCTGGTAGAAGCAATCCACAGGGCAGACGGCCGTACACGGCGCGTCGGAACAGTGCATACAGGCCACCGAGATGGACCGTTCGCCCGGCTTGCCGTCGTTGATGGTCACCACCCGGCGGCGGTTGATGCCCCAGGGCACCTCGTTTTCGTTCTTACAGGCCGTGACACAGGCGTTGCACTCGATGCAGCGTTCGGCGTCACAGAGGAATTTCATTCGTGCCATGAGTTCTCCCTCCCTTAAGCCGCGCGCTCAATGCGGCACAATGTTGCTTTTGTTTCCTGCATCTGGGTGACGCTGTCGTATCCATAGGTCTGGGCCGTGTTGGATGCTTCACCCAGGACGTAGGGGTCTGCCCCGGTCGGGTACTTGCTCCGCAAGTCCTCGCCCTGGTAGTGACCGCCGAAGTGGAACGGCATGAAGGCCACGCCCTTGCCGACCCGCTCGGTCACCATGGCCATTACCTTGACCTTGCCGCCTTCCGGTCCGTGAACCCAGACCATCTCCCCGTCGCGAATGCCAAGATTGTTGGCATCGGTCGTGTTGATTTCCACGAACATGTCCTGCTGAAGCTCGGCCAGCCACGGGTTGGACCGGGTTTCGTCGCCGCCGCCTTCGTATTCGACGAGGCGCCCGGAGGTCAGGATCATCGGGAAGTCCTTGGAGAAGTCGTTTTCCTGGATCGACTTGTACATGGTCGGGACGCGCCAGAAGGTCTTGTCTTCATAGGTCGCGTATTTGTCCAGGAGATCCCGGCGGTTTGTGTAGAGCGGCTCGCGGTGCAGCGGCACCGGATCCGGGAAGGTCCAGACCACCGCACGGGCCTTGGCGTTGCCGAACGGCGCACAGCCGTGCTTGATCGCCACCCGCTGGATACCGCCGGACAGGTCGGTCTTCCAGTTGGTCTTGTCTCCGGCCACGGCTTCGATGGACGCGCGTTCTTCGTCGGTCAGATCGCCGTCCCAGCCGAGGCTTTTCAGCATCGCCATGGTGAATTCCGGATAGCCGTCCTTGATTTCCGAGCCTTCCGGCCAGGAGCCCTCGGCCAGAAGGTTGTCGCCGTTTCGTTCCACCCCGAAGCGGGCGCGGAAACACAGGCCGCCTTCGGCAACCGGGATCGACGGATCGTAGAGGTTCGCCGTTCCCGGATGGCCCATTTCCGCAGTTCCCCAACACGGCCAGGGCATGCCGTAGAAATCGCCATCGCACGGACCGCCGTTCGCCCGCAGGCTGGTGCGGTCGAAGGTGTGCTGGTTCGCCATGTGCAGCTTCAGCCGCTCCGGCGACTGGCCGGTGTAGCCGATGGTCCACATGCCCCGGTTGAACTCGCGGGTCACGTCCTCGACCAGCGGCTCCTCGCCATTGACCTCGATGTTCTTGAACATCTCGTCCGCGAAGCCGAGCTTCTTGGCGAGCTTGTACATGATCACGTGGTCCGGCAGGGATTCGAACAGCGGCTCGACCACCTTCTCGCGCCACTGGAGGGAGCGGTTGGAGGCCGTCACCGATCCGGAGGTCTCGAACTGTGTCGAGGCCGGAAGCAGATAGACGCCGTCCTTGCGGTCGGACAGGATCGCGGACATGGTCGGATAGGGATCAATCACGACGAGCGTGTCGAGCTTCTCCATCGCCACCTTCATATCCGGCAGACGGGTCTGCGAGTTCGGCGCATGCCCCCAGAACACCATCACCTTGGTGTTGTGCGGCTGCTGCAGCTTGTCCTCGTCTTCAAGAACGCCGTCGATCCAGCGGGACACCGGAATGCCCTTCTCGTTGATCATGGCGACGTCCTTGCCGTCCGCACCCTTCATGGTGGCGAAGCGGCCGCGGATGTACTCGACATCCACGTCCCAGACACGCGCCCAGTGGGCCCAGGATCCGTCGGCAAGGCCGTAGTAGCCCGGCAGGGTATCTGCCAGAACGCCGAGGTCGGTCGCTCCCTGAACGTTGTCGTGACCGCGGAAGATGTTGGTGCCGCCGCCGGCTTTGCCCATGTTGCCGAGCGCCAGCTGCAGGATGCAGTAGGCGCGGGTGTTGTTGTTGCCGTTGGTGTGCTGGGTACCGCCCATGCACCAGATCACGGTGCCCGGACGGTTGTTGGCCAGCGTCCTGGCAACGCGCTTGAGCTGCGAGCCCGGCACGCCGGTGACACGCTCGGTTTCTTCCGGCGTCCACTTGGCGACTTCGGTCTTGACCTCATCCATGCCCCAGACGCGCTGGCGGATGAATTCCTTGTCTTCCCAGCCGTTGTCGAAGATGTGCCACAGAATGCCCCAGACGAGGGCGACGTCCGATCCGGGACGGAAGCGGACATATTCGGAGGCGTGGGCCGCCGTGCGCGTGAAACGCGGATCGCAAACGATCAGCGGCGCATTGTTTTCTTCCTTCGCCTTCAGCACATGCAGCAGTGATACCGGATGCGCCTCGGCCGGATTGCCGCCGATGATGAAGATGGCGCGCGAATTGTGGATGTCGTTGTAGGAGTTGGTCATCGCGCCGTAGCCCCAGGTGTTGGCAACACCTGCGACCGTGGTCGAGTGACAGATACGCGCCTGGTGGTCGACGTTGTTCGTGCCGAAGAAGGCTGCGAACTTGCGCACCAGATAGGCCTGCTCGTTGCTGTGCTTGGCCGATCCCAGCCAGTAGACACTGTCCGGACCATCCTTCTCGCGCACATCCAGGATCTTGTCGCCGAGTTCCTCGATCGCCTGATCCCAGGAGATGCGCTCCCACTTGCCGTTGACCAGCTTGGTCGGATACTTCAGCCGGCGCTCGCCATGGGCGTGTTCACGCACCGAAGCGCCCTTGGCACAATGGGAGCCGAGATTGAACGGGCTGTCGAAACCGGGTTCCTGACCGATCCACACCCCATCCTTGACCTCGGCCAGTACCGTGCAGCCGACGGAGCAATGGGTGCAGACGGACTTCTTGATATCAACCTTGCCGGCGGTCGCCGCCTGGGCCTGGGCCTTCTGCACCATGCCCCCCGATGCCGCCGAAAGGGCGGCCAGGCTGCCGGCAGCAACACCGGACCGGCGGAGGAACGTCCGACGATCCATGGTGGTCGCGCCAAAGTCAGCCAGGGCAGATGAAAGCCGGCCGCGCCGCGCCACACCGCTTGTCTTTTTTCTGAGCATTCTTGTCTCTCCCTCGATCGGAACCGTGAAGGACAGCCGTCCAGCCAATTCCCCGAACCGATCCACCGCGTCGCAGACCGGTTAATTGTTCAGAACCGTGCGGTTTCGTAAGCTTTCTTTACGTGATCGGTTTCCCGATATCCGCTTCCGCCCTGCTCGACCGCTTCAGCCGCCTCAGCGGAACCGGTCACGACCGTCGCACCGCTTGCCAGAGCGCCAAGACCGGCGAGTTTCAAAAAGTTCCGCCGTCCGCCGGCGTCCTGCTCTTTCCTGTCCTTCATTCTCTCTCTCCAGCTCTATTCTTACTCGTTGCCGCCTCAGGTCCGACCGACCAATCGTACGGCTGTTTCTTGTCCTGCCGTTCAGCGGCCTATCGAGCCATGCCGAAGGCCTCATCCTCGACAGAAATCAGAATCCCGCCGAGCACCCCGACGGCGGCGTAAAACGCATTTGTCTGAGAGGCAGCCAGATCCTTGAAGAAATGCCCCGCCCACGAACCGATGTGTTTCTGGAAGAACGCCTTCTGCTCCGAAAGCGTTGCCGGTTCTCCGAACTCGCCGACAATCATGCCTTCCATCATCTGCATCAATGCAGCGATATGGTCCTCCGGCTCGCTCACGCCTTCGGCGCGCTCAATGCCAAGCCCGGCCATGCTCGTCCTGAGGTCGGCGAGCGGCTTCTCGTGAAGGAAACCGGTCAGATAATAGGATGCATAGGGTACGAACTCGCCGCGCCCGAGACCGATGAAAAGATCCTGATAGGCGCGTTTGAGACTGCTGGCGTCCTCGGTCCGGGCAGCGGCAGCCAAACGACCGATCGCATCCCCGACCGGCGTATCGTCGACAGTCAGCGCGCGGATGGACGCAATTTCCTCTTCGGACGGCGCTGCCTGCAGCAGCCTGCCCAAGAATCCATAAAGGACGGCCCGGTCGCTGTCCTCCGGCTCGATCGATAGTTCCTGAGACGTCATTTGCGACATCTATGCGTTCTCCCTCAGGGTAAGATCATCGCTCTGATCCTGACGGCCCGCAAATGAAATCAATACTGCGCCGCAACATTAAACCGCTTTAGGTCACTTTTCTTTTCTCTTCTTCATTTTTTCGAAAATATAACTATAAAACGACACAAAAAGTGAAATCATACTGCATTGCAACAGAACGCGCGCGGATCCCAGTCGGGTGCCGAAATGCCGATCCGGCCGGAACCCGGAGTGGAATCGTCGGTTCAGAACTGACTGGATTCAGTTTTGCTCAGCTATAATACATTCATTATTCTGAATTCATTCCAATACACAACTAGACTTTTCCCTTTGATCTCTTCTACTTACGGAATTTTTAGCGGCAAATTCAGGCTTTCGCTGGAACTTGACGAAAACTACACTACGGACATTTTCCGAGCGCTCGACCAGCCGCTCAACCCACATCATGCTGCGCTGCAAAATAACAATTTGAAAAAGACCTTTTCGCCCAGAAAAAAAATGCCCCCGAGCCTCAACTTAAAAGAGCCGCCTCAGAGGAAGGCGGCTCTTTACGCAGAGATAGAAAGTCCGGGCAGGAACCGGACCGTATTATTCGATGACGATCTTCGGGGCAGCCCGTTGCTCATCCCCCGTGTAGCGGGCGATTTCGGCCATGACCTTCGCCGCGATCTCCCGGTAGACCTTCGCATGGGGACCGTCGGGATCGGAAACAACGACCGGCGTTCCGGCATCCGACGTTTCGCGGATCTGCATGTCGAGCGGCACTTCGCCAAGGAACGGCACGCCGAGCTTTTCCGCTTCGGCCCGTGCGCCGCCGTGACCGAAAATATCATGCCGGCCGCCGCAATCGGGGCACAGGAAATAGCTCATGTTTTCAATGATACCCAGGACGGGAACATCAACGCGTCGGAACATGTTGAGCCCCTTGCGCGCATCGATCAGCGCCAGATCCTGTGGCGTGGAGACAATCACGGCGCCGGCAAGCGGCACCTGCTGGGCCATGGTCAGCTGCGCGTCGCCGGTTCCGGGCGGCATATCGACCACCAGAACATCGAGGTCACCCCAGGCGACCTCGCGCAGCATCTGGGTCAGCGCCGAAATGACCATCGGGCCGCGCCAGATCATCGGCGTGTCTTCCTCGACCATGAAGCCCATGGACATGACCTTCACGCCATAACCTTCCAGCGGCTTCAGGATCCGTCCCGAAACCGGCTCCGGCCGCCCGGTCACCCGGAAAAGACGGGGAACGGACGGGCCGTAAATGTCGGCGTCGAGCACCCCGACCTTGAGGCCGTTGGCCTGCAGCGCCAAGGCGAGATTGGCCGTGGTAGTCGATTTGCCGACACCGCCCTTGCCCGATGCGACGGCGATGATGTGTTTGACGCCGGGGACACCCGGCTTCTGAACCGGCTGCTCCGGTGCCTGCTGTTGGGCGCGCGCCTGCATGGGTGGCGGTACGCTGCCCACCTGCGCCTTGGATGGCGCAGGGCGCACCGGCGCTGCGCCGGAGCTGCCCGCCGCCTTTTCCGCCGTCAGAGCAACCATGGCGGTCTCGACGCCCGGAATTTCCTTCACAACCTTTTCCGCGGCCTGACGTAAAGGTTCCAGCGCCTGGGCACGGTCGGCCGGCACGGTGATGGAAAAGGCAACCCGGCCATCGGAAACGAAAATTTCCGACAGAAGGCCCAATGAGACCAGATCTCCTTCCAGATCCGGCCCCTTGACCTTGGACAGCCGCTCCAGCACTGCCTTCTTGATTTCTTCGCTCATTCCGTTGCCCCGGTTCGCGTCTCAATTCCGATGGCCGCTGCTCGGCCTTCACATGTGCGCATAACGTAGTCACCCATATTGGGGCGTCAATGGAAACCGGAAAGGCTTTGCCGGTGCATGGGCAAATCACCTCGTCACGGGTAGCCTCTGTCGGAGAATCGCAGCATGACTTTCCAAGCAAGGCCTTCCCTTCCCGAGCGAGACACTTTCCATGACCACGATCCTCATCACCGGCGCCAATCGCGGTATCGGCTTCGCGCTTGCCAAGGCAGCGATCGAAAAAGGCTGGACCGTCTACGGTTCGGCCCGCACGCAGACCCAGGCGAATGACACAGCAGCGAAGCTCGGGTCGACTTTTCACCCCCTCGCCTTCAACGTCACCGACCATGATGCCATCCGACGGGCCTCGGACAGTATCGAAGAGCCTATCGATATCCTGATCAACAACGCCGGTATTATCGGGCCTGACAGGCAGTCCACGCTGGACATGGATTTTGCGGGCTTTGCGGAAACCCTCGCCATCAACACGCTGGCCCCGCTCGCCGTCGCGCAGGCGTTTTTGCCGCAGATTCGCAAGGCAAAGCACGGCCGGATCGTGACCGTCTCCAGCCAGATGGCCTGGATGGGCTACGGGAAGTCGGACCGGATCGCCTACCGGGCCTCCAAAGCAGCCGTCAACAAGGTGATGCAGGGGCTTGCCACCGACCTGGAAGCGGACCAGATCGCGGTCGCGTTGATCGATCCGGGCTGGGTTCGCACCGACATGGGCGGAGCGGCAGCCGATCACGAGGCAACCGATGTCGCCGAAGGCATCGTCCGGATCGCCGACCGCCTGTCCATGGACGATACCGGAAAATTCTTCAAATGGTCGGGTGAAGAGCGTCCGTTCTAGCTACCGATCCAGCACCACAACCGAGGCAATCAAACTTTCGAACAGGCAAGCATTCGGGGAAATCCGTAACGATCCGGCAATGCCGCCGTAAGGTTAGAAAGTTATAATGACTTTCCTTGCGTGGAATTCAGTCGAATTTTCATAAAATTTGAACGAATTGAGGCGCAGGCTCGAAACATCGGGACGTCGATGGGAAGAGACGAGCCATGCATTTATATCGTGTTTGTTACCGGTGCCGAATCGATTGGGGAGTTCTGTCGCGGTCGCTTTCGGCAGAAATCGAGAGAAGCCTGTCGCGTATCCGTCGCATCAACCGCCGATCCGGCGTGACCGGCGCCCTGTTCCTTGCCGACCAGCACATCGTTCAGGTTCTCGAAGGCGATCCGGGGCCCGTGCTCGACACGGTCTATTGCGTCCTGACCGATCCGCGCCTGAACACGCTGGAAGCGATCTTCCAGGAACCGGCCGAAGACCGGCTTTTTCCCAATTGCCTGATGTTTTTCCGCGATCTGACCGATGGTGTCGACGCGGCGCTCAATCCGGCCCTGAAGCCGCTCCTGGAAAACACCTCCGACCTCACCCGTGAATCGGCCCTGGAAGCAGTCGAGCACTATTCGTTGGAGTTGCTTGAAGGTCGACTGACCAACACAATGCTGATGATCTGAGACCTGCTGTTTCGTTCGGCTTGTGAACGCCCGATCGTCAATCCTGTTCGGGCCTGCCCGGGCCCGGCTTCGCGCATCCCGTCTTTAAGATTTTTTTAGCGTGGCTTTCGTGCCCGCGTCGGTTAAGGATGGCTCTTCTCTCTCCTCAGCCCCGTTCCCACATCCTTTCCGTTTTCATCATGACGCTTTCGCCTCCGTCGCTACAATCCTTTTCCGCGGGTCTTCTGGCCTCCATCGTCGGCACTGCCAGTTCCTTTGCCGTGGTCGTCCAGGGCCTGCTTGCCGTCGGCGCCAGCTCGGATCAAGCGGCGAGCGGCCTGATGGCATTGTCCATCGCCATGGGCGCTTGTGCGATCCTGGCGGCCCTTGCCACGCGCATGCCGATCAGCATCGCGTGGTCGACACCGGGGGCTGCCCTGCTTGCGACCGGCGGCGCGGTCGAAGGCGGCTTTCCGGCGGCCGTAGGCGCTTTCATTCTGTGCGCGCTCCTGATCATTGCAGCCGGCCTGTTCCGGCCTCTGGGACGGGCCGTGGCCGCGATCCCCATGCCGCTTGCCAATGCCATGCTGGCAGGTGTGCTGTTCGGCCTGTGCCTGGCGCCGGCCCGCGCCATCGGCGAGTTTCCGGCCGAAGCCCTGACCATTATCGTCGTCTGGGCACTCGCCTTCCGCTTCCGGCGGCTCTACGCCGTCCCGCTCGCCGTGCTGACGACCGCCATCCTTATTTATCTAACCAGCGATCCGGCCCAGTTCGGAGGCCTGAGCGTCCTGACGCACCCGGTTTTCGTCATGCCGGACTTCACTGTGGGTGCAGCGATCGGGATCGGCCTGCCCTTGTTCATTGTCACCATGGCGTCGCAGAACATTCCCGGAATGGCCGTGCTTTCGGTCAACAACTACTTCCCTGACGCCGGCCGGCTGTTCAGCCTGACCGGCGTCTTCAGTCTGCTGGCGGCCCCTTTCGGCGGGCACGCGGTCAACCTCGCGGCCATCACAGCCGCCATGTGCGCCGGAGAGGATGCCGACCCGGATCCCAAACGCCGCTATTGGGCGGCCGTGTTCAGCGGGTTTTTCTACATCCTGTTCGGCCTCGTCGCGGCCGCCGCCACCACATTCATCGCAGCCGCGCCGCCGGTCCTGATCGAGGCAGTGGCCGGCCTTGCCCTGATCGGCGCCTTTGCCAATTCGCTCATGGCCGCGACTAAGGAAGCGGAAACGCGGGAAGCCGCCATCCTCACCTTTCTCATAACAGCTTCGGGGTTAAGTTTTTTCGGCGTGTCCGGGGCATTCTGGGGGCTGATTGCCGGCGGGGCCTTCATGGCGCTGATGCGGTTCAGGCGCAGCGCGCCGTAATCATCTTGCCCAAGACGGACACACTGCCTACTCTTTCCAGAATGAGCGACGAACCTTCTTCAACAGACAGCTATCTCCTGCGCCCCGACCCGACGGATTCGCGCCTGTCGACGACGGTCAGCGGGATCGATCAGGACGGCCGGCCAATCGACACCCAGGTGGTGACGGAGAAAGCCCTGACGCTTTATCTGAATTCCCAGGAAGTGGTCACCATGATGACCATCGGCGACCATCCGGACCTGCTCGCGGTCGGTTACCTGAAAAACCAGAACATGCTGCGCGCCGACGACGTCATTACCGGCATCGACTACGATGACGACCTGGAAGTGGTCGTTGTGCGCACCGAGCGGGAAACGAATTACGAGGAGAAGCTTAAGAAGAAGGTGCGCACCTCCGGCTGTGCGCAGGGTACCGTCTTCGGCGATGTCATGGAAAGTTTCGATGAAGCGCGGCTCACCTCGGACGCCCGGCTGAAAACGTCCTGGCTCTACAATCTCACAAAGACGATCAACACCACGCCGTCGCTCTATCTGGAGGCCGGCGCGATCCATGGCTGCGTCCTGTGCCGGGAAGACAAGGCGCTGGTCTATATGGAAGATGTCGGACGGCACAATGCGGTCGACAAGATCGCCGGCTGGATGACCCTCAACAATGTGCCGGCGCAGGACAAGATCTTCTACACCACCGGTCGGCTGACTTCGGAAATGGTGATCAAGACCGTCATGATGGGCATTCCGATCCTGGTCTCCCGGTCCGGTTTCACCGCCTGGGGCGTCGACCTTGCCCGTCGGGCCGGGCTGACACTGATCGGCCGGGCACGGGGCAAGCGGTTCATCGCTCTAGCCGGCGAGGACCGGATCGACTTCGACATGGAACCGTCCTCCGCCGAGGACGAACCGGACAAGGTCCGGCGCAAGGGGAGCCTTGCCGCGGAATGATCAAAGCTCACACGCGACACCCGAACGAAACCAGCCTTGTTGCCTGCATCCTGGCCGGCGGCCAGTCCCGGCGCATGGGCGGCGGCGACAAGACGCTGATCGAATTGGGCGGCAAGTCGATGCTGGCACATATCATCGACAGGCTGTCCCCCCAGACCGAACACATCATCCTGAACGCCAATGGCGATCCGGCGCGTTTTGCCGATTTCGGATTTCCCGTGGTCGCCGACCCGGTGGGTGACTATGCCGGCCCCCTCGCAGGCATTCTCGCCGGGGTGACTTACGCTCGCGATCACGCTCCCGGTGTACGCTACGTGGTATCGGTCGCCGGCGACACGCCGTTCTTTCCCAAGACCCTCGTATCCCGATTGCTGAGCGCCGTTCCCACCGACCGGCCGGTGATTGCGCTGTCAAGCTCCCATGACCGCCTTCATCCGGTATTCGGACTGTGGCCCGTCGCTCTTGCCGATGACCTCCACGACTGGCTCTCAAGCGGTCAAAACGGCAAGGTGCTTGCCTTCGTTGACCGGCACGAGAGCGTCGAAGTGGCCTTCGAGGATGATGAGACCGGCATGGATCCGTTTTTCAATGCCAACCGGCCGGAGGATCTCGAAGCCGCCCGCCGTGCAATGGGTCTGATATCGGGATGACTGAACAACGCGTTTTCGGAGTTACCGGATGGAAAAATTCCGGGAAGACCCGCCTTGTGACCCGGCTTGTCGCGGAATTCACCCGGCGCGGGTTCAAGGTGTCGACCGTGAAGCACGCCCACCACAACTTCGACATCGACAAGAAGGATACCGACAGCTACCGGCACCGGGAGGCCGGAGCCGTCGAGGTCGCGCTTGTGTCGGGCAACCGCTGGGCGCTGATGCACGAGCTCCGGGATGAGGATGAACCGGGCCTGGACGCCATCCTCGCACGGATCGCGCCTTGCGACCTGGTGCTGATCGAAGGCTACAAGCGCGAGGGCCATCCGAAGATCGAGGCCAGGCGCACGGAATCAAGGAATTCCGAACCGCTGGCGCCGACCGATCCCGCCATAATCGCGATTGCGGCGGATCATCCGGTTGCAGACACGGACCTGCCGGTGTTCGATCTGGACGACGTCGGCGCGATGGCAGACTTTATCGCCGCCACGGTGCAACTGAAGGAGCCGAACCGTGTCGGCTAAGCCCCTGCTCGACGACTGCTTCCTGCATGACAAGGACCGGCTGCGGCACGCCGAAGCGCTGGCGATCCTGAAAGAACGGATGCATTGCGTCACCGAGCCGGAAGAGATCCCGCTGGAACAGGCGTACGGCCGCATACTGGCGGAAGAGATCACGGCCCCGCGCGACGTTCCCCAGTCGGACAATTCAGCCGTCGACGGCTATGCGTTCCGCTTCGAGGATCATGAAGAGGCCGGGGGTTTTTTCCGCCTGGAACAACGGATCGCGGCCGGGCACCCGAGCGACAAGCCGCTTGCCCCCTGGGGCGCGGCGCGGATCTTTACCGGGGCCATCATGCCGCCGGGCGCCGATACGGTCGCCATGCAAGAGGATTGCGAGACCCACGAGCAGGACGGCCAGTCCTTCGTGATCGTTCCGGCCGGCCTCAAGAAGGGCGCGAACCGGCGCAGGGCCGGCGAAGATCTCGCCAAGGGCACGGTGCTGCTGTCACCCGGCCAGCGGCTGCGACCGCAGGACCTTGCCGCCATTGCCTCCACCGGCCGGGCCAACATCAGGGTCCATCGGAAGGTCCGGGTCGCGCTCATGTCCACCGGCGACGAGATCCGCCGGCCGGGACCGGAGCTACAGCCCGGCGAAGTCTACGATTCCAATCACTTCCTGCTGCGTGCGCTTTGCCAGAACCTGGATGTGGAGATCGAGGACCTTGGGGTTCTGAAGGATCGCGCCGACACGATCGGCGACACGATGCAGGCGGCGGCGGAGCGTTCGGATGTTCTGCTGACCACTGGAGGCGCCAGCCGCGGCGAAGAGGATCACGTGCTTTCCAGCCTCGACAGGCTCGGCAAGCGCCACATGTGGCAACTGGCGATCAAGCCGGGCCGGCCAATGATGTTCGGCCAGATCGGCTCATGCGTCTTTCTCGGTCTTCCGGGCAATCCGGTCGCGGCGATGGTGTGTTTTCTGCTTTACGCCCGCCCGGTCCTGTCAGTGCTCGGCGGCGGTCCTTTCCTGGAACCGTACCGGTTTCAGGTCCCGGCCGATTTCGAGGTGGCAAAGAAGAAACCGGACCGGCGGGAATTCTACCGGGGCATTCTCAACAAGGACGCGGCCGGACGGACAGTCGTGCGCAAGTTCGACCGGGACGGGTCGGGCCTGATCACCGGTTTGCGCGAAGCGGACGGCCTGATCGAAATCCCCGAAGACGCCACCTCGGTTCCCCGCGGCAGCCTTGTCGACTTCATTCCGTTCTTTTAGAACGCGCCGTCTTCAGTTGCCCTTTGGACGTCAGTCTCAAACTTCCTCTTCCTCGACCACCCAAGGCTCCTTGACCGCGGCTTCCTGCCATTCGATCCAGGCGGGCAACGACGTCATCGCAGAGCTATAGGTCGAAACCGTCGGGTCGTCGGACAGCAGATAGGTTGCGAACCGGCTGACGACCGGCGCGTACATGGCATCCGCGATCGTAAAGCCACCGAAGAGGAACGGTCCGCCGGAACGGTCGAGGCACTCCCGCCAGATGTCGATGATCCGGTCGATGTCCGCTCGCACCTTGCCATCGATGGCGATACGGCCCGGTTTCCGGTGCATGTTCATCGGACAGGCGGAGCGAAGCGCGCCGAAACCGGCGTGCATCTCGGCAGAGATCGCGCGGGCCTGCGCGCGCAAGCCGACATCGCCCGGCCAAAGGCTCGCGTCCGGAAAGACATCCGCCGCATATTCCAGGATCGCGAGCGATTCCCAGACCGTCAGAGATCCGTCCTTCAGAATCGGCACCTTCATGGTCGGCGAGAACGGCCGGAAGTCCGGATTGCCGTTCTTGAAATCAAACGGCACCAGTTCCTCGTTGAAGGGAATACCGGCCTGCTTCAATCCGATCCACGGGCGGAGCGACCAGGACGAATAGTTCTTGTTACCGATGAACAGCTGAAAATCCGGCAAGTTCTTGCTCCGTCTTTCCCGGAATCGACCGATTTCAAATGGGCATTTTCATCCGCTATACCAGCTTCTTTGGAAAAATCTGCCCGACTGAACCGGTGAGAAGAGGAAAACGCTACGGCAATAACCCGCATTCCTACAAAACCCTGCCTTACACCGCGGGATTAACGGTTGAATTTTACGAAAAAATGATGGGAATATTGACATTCGGCGAGATTGGCACATCCAAGCCGCTCCGCTCAACAAGTTATTTAGGGGACCGAAATTATGTACATCAAGCGTTTGGCCGCCGCCGCCGCTATCGTTCTTGCCGCAGTCGGCGGCGTGCAGGCAAAGGACTGGTCGAAGGTCAGGATCGGCAGCGAAGGCGCCTATCCTCCCTTCAACTCCCTGACCGCAGACGGTCAGCTGGTCGGCTTCGACATCGATATCGCAAACGCGCTTTGCGAAGAGATGAAGGTCGAATGCGAATTCGTCACCCAGGACTGGGATGGCATGATTCCGGCCCTGCAGGCCGGCAAATTCGACGCGGTGATTGCCTCCATGTCGATCACCGAAGAGCGCAAGCTGAAGGTCGACTTCACCAACAAGTACTACAACACCCCGCCGGCAATCGCCGTACCGAAGGATTCCAAACTCACCGGCACCACTGACGCCGATCTGAAGGGCGTGATGCTCGGTGCGCAGTCTTCCACGACGCACTCGAACTATGCGGAAGAAAAGCTGCCGTCGGCAGACCTGAAGCTGTACCCGACGCCGGACGAGTACAAACTCGATGTTGCCAACGGCCGTATCGATGCCGTGATCGACGATGTTGTGGTGCTTTCTGATTGGCTCAAGTCCGACGATGGTGCCTGCTGTAAGCTCCTCGGCACGCTGACCCCGGATCCCGTGATCAACGGCCAAGGGGCCGGTATCGCAATCCGCAAGGAAGACGGTGACCTTAAGGAAATGTTCAACAAGGCTATCGCCGCGATCCTGGCAAACGGGAAATACAAGGAAATCAACGACAAGTACTTTGAATTCGACGTCTATGGCGGCTAGTCAGAAACTGTAGACCGCAAGACATGAGAGCGCGGCGACAGTCGATACGCCGCGCTCTTTCCATGAGGGGGAACAGCATGAAGGCGGCGCCAAGCGCATGAACGAGGCACTGACGCTTTTATCCTTCGGGGACATCGGCTGGGGCGATGAAATCGCGCACGGTGTTCTGATCACCGTCGCGCTCGCTGTTGCCACGCTTCCATTCGGGTTGACGCTCGGTTTTTTCCTGGCGCTTGCGAAGAAAAGTCACGAACCCTCCCTTCGCCTGGCTGCCAATATCTACACGACGTTATTCCGGGGCCTGCCGGAACTGCTGACGCTCTTTCTCGTCTATTACGGTCTTCAGATCGCGATCCTGAAAGCTTTGAAATTCATCGGGGGAACACCTACATCGAAGTCAACTCCTTCGCCGCGGGCATGGTTGCCCTGGCCCTGGTGTTTTCGTCCTATTCATCGGAAGCCTTCCTGTCCGCTTTTCGAGGCATCCCGCAGGGCCAGTATGAAGGCGGATACTCGCTCGGCCTGTCGCCCGGCAAGACAATGCGGCTTGTCATCCTGCCCCAGCTCATCCGGCTTGCCCTGCCCGCCCTCGGGAATCTCTGGCTTGTCCTACTCAAGGAAACGGCTCTGGTTTCGGTGATCGGGCTTACGGATATTATGCTGAGCTCATACCGGGCTGCCCGCATTACCAAAGAACCATTTTTGTTTTTCGGTCTCGCCTGCCTGATTTACCTGGCACTCGCCCTGATATCGTCCATGGGGCTTAACCGAATCGAGACCTGGTCGAAACGCGGGGAGACGGAACGGTAATGTCCACTCCCTCATCGAACAGCAAATCCGCCCTCCTTCCGCCTCCACCAGGCGCCCGCACCTGGGGGAAAACGCGGATCCTCGGGCATGTGCTGATGGCACTTTGGGCAATCGCGGGCGCCAGCCTGCTCTACTATCTGAGCATCAATGTCGCGAGCCCGTTCTTCCAGAAATACTGGCCCAAGTATATCGACGGTTTTCTTGTAACGCTTGAAATCGTCGGCTTGTCCATTCTGATCGGCGGGGTCATATCCGTTCCGATCGCAGCGGCGCGTTCATCCAAGTTCGCCCTCCTTCGCAAACTTGCATACGGCTATGTCTACTTCTTTCGCGGCACTCCGCTGCTCGCGCAAACCTACCTTTTTTATTACGGCATGGGGTCGTTCAGCGAGCACCTGGAAACCGTCGGGGTATGGTGGTTCTTCCGTGACGCCTTTTATTGCGTCGTCTTCACTTTCTCCCTGAACACATCAGCCTACCAGGCAGAAATCCTGCGCGGAGCAATCGAGAATGTGCCGAAGGGGCAATGGGAGGGCGCCGAGGCACTTGGCCTGTCAAAGCCGGTTATCTTCTTCAAGATTATTCTGCCTCAGGCGATGATGGTGGCGCTCAGGCCCTATGGCAACGAGATCATCCTCCTGCTCAAAGGCTCCGCAATTGCCGCCATCATCACCATCTTTGACATCATGGGCGAAACACGTCGCGCCTATTCCCGTTCTTACGATTTTCAGGCCTATATCTGGGCAGCGGTCCTGTATCTGTTCCTGGTGGAAATGTTGCGCCGGCTCTGGGATAAGTTCGAAACTCGCCTCACACGCCACCTGATCCGCTGAGCCAAACGTCTCAGGCGCTGCGGGCGGTGGCGTCGGCCGCGCGCGCCTTGAGCCAGGAAATGAATGCTTTCAGCGGAGGACGCTGCACACCGGGCCTGGTCACCAGATGGTAGCCCGATGACGCGGGTTTAATGTCCTCGTACAGAATCTTGAGGGTACCCGCCTCGATATCCGATTCCACGAAAACCTTGGCTGTCGCCGAAATCCCGTCACCCCGGCGCAGACCTTCCAGCACCATGAAGCCCGGCAGATGGGTGATGTTCAGCTTCGATCTCGGAACCACGCCCTGACCCTCCAGCCAGAGCGACAATTCGTTGGTCCCCAGTTCCTGAAGCCATGGATAGTCCTGGATCTCCGCCGGATCGCACATGGATCGATCGCCAACCAGGCTTGCCGCGCCGACGATCACGTAGTTGGAAGGCAGCAACAGTTCCGACTCCAGCCCCGGCCAGTTGCCGTTGCCGAAGCGGATGGCAAGGTCGATACCGCCGGGAGCGAATTCGACGACATCCCCGGTCGGATTCAGCATCAATTCGATCTCCGGATGAAGATGCTTGAAATCGGATATCCGAGGCATCAGCCAGCTGACGGCGAACGCAGGCGTCATGGTCACGTTGAGAGCGCGAGACTGATCCGTCTGAAGCAGACGATCCACGCTCTCCTGCAGGATCGCAAAGCCCTCCCGCAGCCCTTCCGCCAATAGCAGCCCCTCCGGCGTCAGCGCAACGCCCCGCCCTTCCCGAACCACGAGTTGCGTGCCCAGCCGGTCCTCCAGCGACCGGACCTGCTGGCTGACGGCCGCATGGGAGACGTTCAAGTCCCTGCCGGCTGCGGAAAAACTCTTTTTCTCGGTCACGGCGACAAACGCCCGAAGACTGCTGAGGGAAGGCAGGCTGCGCCACTCCATATGTAATCCTAACTTACATTATAGAATTTTAGATGATTAGCCACTACCTTAGTTTTCCTTCATTGTCCAACCATAGAAGACGCAATGGAGTGTTAGACAATGTTCGATATCTTTGCACAAGCATACATGACCGCCGCCCGGTTCACCCCCTACACCCGTCCGCAACCGTCCACCGAGCAAAAGCTTGCAAAACAGCCGCGGACGTCCTCCACTGAAGACAAGACGGGATACCGTCCGAGGTTCTGGGTCTGACGCCTTTGGAGCGTCGGTCGATAACCTTGAACCATTTGATGGCAGAAAGCGGTTCATTCGGCCAAGGACGTTGGGCGGCGCGATGCGGTGCATCGAGCAAGCGGCGCAACACAGCCGATGGGCCGCTTTCCGCCACCCGAAGGGCCGGGCTCTTTTGCCCGCTGACTGCGTTGGCTCGCACTTGTGGTGGGAAACACCACCGCGCGCAATCCGCCTTGTCAGCAGACAAAAGAACGACGGTCAAATGTTTCAAGGTTATCGGCCGATGCGCTGGCCTGACAGTTGGCCGCGAATGCGCTAGAACCCGAGAACCAATTTGACAGGCCCGGCGAACCGCCGGGCCTTTCGTTGCGACTTGAGGAGGAACCGGAAAATGGCAAAGGTTGCATTCATCGGGCTGGGCGTCATGGGCTACCCCATGGCGGGCTTTTTGAAGACCAAGGGCGGACATGACGTGACCGTCTACAACCGGACCACGGCAAAAGCCGAGAAATGGGCGGCCGAATACGGCGGACATTTCGCCCAAACTCCGGAGCAGGCGGCCGAAGGCTGCGATTTCGTTCTTGCCTGCGTCGGCAACGATAACGACCTGCGCTCGGTTACCACCGGGGAAAACGGCGCCTTCCACGGATTGAAGTCCGGGGCGATCTTCATCGATCACACGACCGCTTCCGCCGAAGTCGCCCGGGAGCTTTACGCCGCCGCCAAGGCCAAGGGCTGCGGCTTTGTCGACGCACCGGTGTCCGGCGGCCAGGCAGGTGCTGAAAACGGTGTCCTGACCGTCATGTGCGGAGGCGACCAGGCGGATTTCGACAAGGCAAAGCCGGTTATCGATTGCTTTGCCAAGTTCGCCGGCCTGATGGGCGAAGCCGGCGCCGGCCAGCTGACCAAGATGGTCAACCAGATCTGTATCGCCGGCCTGGTCCAGGGTCTTTCCGAAGCGATCCATTTCGCCAAGAAGGCCGAGCTCGACGTGCCCAAGGTGATTGCCGCGATCAAGGGTGGCGCCGCGCAGTCCTGGCAAATGGAAAACCGCTGGGAAACCATGAACAATGGCAAATTCGACTATGGCTTCGCGGTCGACTGGATGCGCAAGGATCTCGGCATCTGCCTGAAGACCGCCAACGACACCGGCGCCCGGCTTCCGGTCACCGCGCTGGTGGATCAGTTCTATGCGGAAGTCCAGGCCATGGGCGGCAACCGCTGGGATACGTCCAGCCTGATCGCCCGGCTGGAAAACGCCGACAAGAAATAGGCGCAGCGTCTTGGCCGCCGCCTCCAGCTGGACCGTCGAGGCGGTTCTGGCGGAGCTAAGACAAGCCGGCTCGGAAGGAAACCGGGCCGGCATGAAACGGTTCGGCATTCAGGTGGACAGAGCCTTCGGCGTGCCGATGGCGGTCACCCGGCCGCTGGCGAAGAAAATCGGCAAGGACCCCGCCCTGTCGGCCGCTCTCTGGGAAACCGGCTGGCACGAGGCGCGTATCCTTGCCGGCCTGATTGCCGATCCAAAACAGATCACCCCGGCGCAAATGGATACCTGGGTGAGTGACTTCAATTCCTGGGACCTGTGCGACCAGGTCTGCGCCGTCTTCGCCAGGACCGCCGATGCCACAGAAAAGATTTCAGCCTACGTGACCGATGAGCGCCAATTCGTCCGGCGCGCGGGCTTCGCCATGATTGCCTGGCGCGCGGTCCACGCGAAGAAAGCGCCCGACACAGAATTTCACGGCTATTTCTGCCTGATCGCCGACAAGGCAACCGATCCGCGCAACTATGTTTTCAAAGCCGTCAGTTGGGCCTTGCGCCAGATCGGCAAACGGTCATTGCCCCTTCACGAGCCGGCGCTTGCGCTTGCACAGCGTCTGGCAGCCTCCTGCGACAAGACCGAACGGCGTATCGGAAAGGAAGCGTCTCGCGAACTGACCGCGGAAAAGACCCTCCTCCGGCTGCAGCAGAAGGCAGGCCAACACCCGTTATCGGGCTTCAAAAAGGTCAAATGAAAATGCCCCTCCCGGAACTTTAAGGGAGAGGCAGTTGGCACACTCCGGGGAGATCATCTCCCCGAAGTCACTGCGGAGGAACTGTTACTCGGCCGCTTCCTTGACGATGTCGTCCAGCAGCGTGTTCACATCGGCGATCGCCTTCTTGGAAGCCTCGTCGCCGGTTTCGGTCAGATTGCGGTAGCCGACAACAATTGCACCCGGCTTATCCGGCGTTTCGTAAACGAACACGCCATAAGGGCAGAAAGCGATATTGGCCGGATCAGCTTCCATGGCCGCACGCGACAGCACCGCAGAGCAAAACAACATCGACTGTGCCTTGACGTAGATGTCCTTCTTGGCGCCGACGTCAGCACCGGTGCGCGCCAGCATGTCCCCGATATGGGAAACATAATCAATGACCAAGCCGCGGTTGACGATGGCGTTTTCCAAGGCGAACCGGACATCCTCGAATTCGCCTTCGACCGTATAGGTCGTTGCGACTTCGCCCGGCGCCATGTCGGCTGCCGCAGCCGCTCCGCTCAGGGTCGCCACCATTCCGGCGGCGAGCAACATTTTTCCGAAGAAACCAGACATGCTATCCTCCCTATTGGACCAATTTATCTATTCTACGCGGACCGGGCGTTCTTCCGTTTGATACATCTCAAATTCTGAATACATTTGTGCGAGCCGAACCGCCAATCACGCTCTTGTCATCGGCACTCCGGCTCGACTTCCCCCAGGATTTCACTCCGGTTTCGGCTTTTCCGTCACCACATAGCCCAGCGGCAGCTGGGTTGTGCTCTTGATCTGCTCCATCGCGAAGGTGGTCGAGACGTCCGAAATGTCGATCTTGGCGATCAGCCTTTTGTAAAAGGCATCATAGGCCTCGATGTCCGGCACGGCCACACGCAGAAGATAATCCACCTGCCCCGCCATGCGGTAAAATTCGACGACCTCCGGAAACTCGGAGATCACATCTGCGAATTTCTTCAACCAGTCTTCGGTGTGCTGACTGGTGGTGATCGCAACGAAGGCCGTAACCTTCACATTGACCTTCCCCGGATCGAGCAGAGCGACGCGGCCGGTAATGACGCCGTCCTCCTCCATCTTCTGGATGCGCCGCCAGCACGGCGTCGTGGACAGGCCTACACGCCTGCCGATTTCGGCAACAGGAACGGTGCAGTCCTCCTGCAGAATGGAAAGAATCCGGCGGTCGATACGGTCAATCATGCTGGGTTCCGCATTGGCAGTGGGCACGACAAACGCCAATGGCGCCTGACGGCCTGGATTTATGTTTCAAGGGAGACGGCGTGGAATAGAACGGATTTCTAATCCCGACCACCTATGCGCAAATTTAGATTTTTCTTCTAAGAATATCGCCCATATTCCTTGCCAACTTTACTTCAGAATGTCAATTCCATTGTTAATTGAGAATAATTTTCTCATTCAACACTTAACACTTCCGGAGTTTGCCATGCTTGGCTCCCTGCATTCCTCACTGATCAAAACGGCCGGTGCCGTCGCGGTTCTGGTCGCCGGTTTCGCCTTGCCGACCGCGGCCGAAACCCCTGACCTGACGCCGCTGGTTTCGACCCAGTGGTTGCAGGACAATCTGCAAAACGACCGGATCCTCATTCTGGACACCCGATCGCCAATCTCGAAGTCCGGCAAGGACGATTATCTGAAAGGTCATATCCCCGGCGCGATCTGGAGCGAGTATCCGGGCTACTGGCGCACCGATCGTGACGGTGTCGAAGGCGTTCTACCGTCGATCGACAAGATGGAGGCCGTACTCTCCGAACTGGGTGTATCGGACGAAAAAGCCGTGGTGATCGTCCCCGACGGCAAATCCAGCCTCGAATTCGGCGCCGCCACCCGGATCTATTGGACGTTCAAGTACCTCGGCCACGAGAATGTCGCCATCCTCGACGGCGGCCAGGCGGCCTGGGTGGCGGAAAAGCGCCCGCTGGAGACCGGCAACGTTGTTCCGGAGGGCGATCTTTTCGTCGCTGAACCCAATGACGCGCTTCTCGTTTCAACCGATGACGTGGCCGGGAGTCTCGGAAGCAATGCGGTTTTCCTCGACGCGCGCCCGGAAAAACAGTTTGCCGGCGCGGAAAAGCACAAGGCGGCAACCCGTTTTGGTCATATCCCGGGCGCGGTAAACTTCGATCAGGACACCTTCTACGACCACAAGACGAACCGGCTGAAGTCTCAGGCAGAACTGACCGCCCTGGAGCCGGCCGCCGTGAAGGACACCGACGCACCGGTGATCTCCTACTGCAACACCGGTCACTGGGCCGCCACCAACTGGTTCGTGCTCAGCGAGTTGCTCGGCCGCAAGAATGTGACCGTCTATGATGCGAGCATGGTCGGCTGGAGCCGGCAGAAGGACCTGCCGATTACCGGTCCCGAAAAGGATGTCGCCTCCAACTGACGACGGTAATGCTGCTGACGAAACACCGCCCGGTTCATATGAGCCGGGCGATTTCCTTTTTCAGAACCGGCAGCAGATCGGTTTCGAACCACGGGTGCTTCCTCAGCCAGGCGTTGTTGCGCCAGGAGGGATGCGGCAGAGGCAGGACAGCGGGTTTGCCTATCACCCGCGGGGCTTCGAAATACGCTCTCCAGGAGGCAACCGTCTCCGTCAGGCTGTTCTTGCGCGCAGGCCCCAGGTGGTAGCTCTGCGCATACTGACCGATCACCAGAACCAGTTCGATCTGGGGCATGGCTTCAAACAACCTGTCATGCCAGGTTGCCCGGCATTCCGGCCGGGGCGGCAGATCCCCGCCCTTGCGGTCCAGCCCCGGAAAACAAAAGCCCATCGGAATGATGGCCAGCTTGTCCGGGTCATAGAAAATCTCCGGCCCGATCCCCATCCAGTCGCGCAGCCGGTCCCCTGACGGGTCGGTAAAGGGTCGCCCGCTCTGGTGGACACGGGTTCCGGGCGCCTGTCCGCAGACACAGATTTTCGCTGTTTCCGACACCTGCAGAACCGGACGCGGCTCGTGCGGCAGCGGCTCCTTCAAGGGGCTTTCGACGCAGAGGCGGCAGTTGGCGATCTCCGCCCGAAGGTCTTCGAGTTTCATGTTCCTCCCCGAAATTTGCCGACCAATTGATTGAACTCGCACATGAATTGTTAACCACGCCTTTGAGCGTGATCTTAAGAAATGGTGAGTCAAAACATAAGATCCAAACCTAACACGGAAAGTTTTTGCAAACCGGTACGCGAGGACCATGGACCCCGACACGCCCCAGATCGGCGACAGACGAATGACCGGCGACCGAAGAACGGCCTTCAACCGGAGACGGGCGATGCGCCGGCGTGAGCTTGCGCGGACCATCCGTGATTTCCGCGGCGCCATGGGGACCAAGGAAAGCCTGCAAAACAAATTCGAGGGGGAACGGCGCCACCTGTTCGCCGATACCCGGCTGAGTGCGGCCTTTGCCGTGCCGATGCTTGCGCTGATCGTGACAGCGATCTCCACCATGTGGCTGAACAAGGGGCTCGTGACGATCTGGTTCGTGTTCACGCTGTGCATGCATCTTCTGATCGTCCTGACCTGCCAGGCTTATGAGAAAACGTCGTCGGAAGAACGCGCCAAGACGCATTGGCTACGGCGCTTCACATTCGGCGACTTTCTGTATGGTATTTGCTGGTGCGTGTTCTTCGTGCTTCCGCAAAAACCCGACAGCGGAGCCGGGTTCCTGGAATTCCAGTTCGCCACCCTGCTGATCGTGGTGGCGATGAACACGATGCAGTCGGCGACCCTGCCCCGAGCCCTTGTTGCCGGCACGCTGCCGATCACCCTGACGGTCGCGATCAATTTCCTGCTTGCCGCCGATTCTATCCACTACACGCTTGCGGCCATGGCCGTCGGAGCGCAAGGCTTCTTCCTGATCCTCGCCAACCAGTTGATCAAGAATGCCAATACCATGCTGGAATATCGGGCGGAAAAGGACTACCTGATCGCCGAACTGGAAACGGCAAAAGCCCTTTCCGACGAATCCCGCCGGCGGGCAGAGGCGGCAAACCTTGCGAAATCCCGGTTCCTGGCGACCATGAGCCACGAACTGCGCACGCCGCTCAATGCCATTCTCGGCTTCTCCGAAATCATGAAGGACGAAGTCCTCGGCCCGATGGGCAATGCCAATTACAAAGGTTACGCTGCGGATATCCACGGATCCGGTCAGCACCTCCTTCACCTCATCAACGAAATCCTCGACCTGTCGCGGATCGAAGCGGGCCGGCACGAGTTGCAGGAAGAAGCGCTCCACCTCGCCGATATCGTCGAAGAATGCAGCACGATGATGCAGATCCGCGCCAAGGCGAAGGATATCACCTTGCATGTAAGGCACGATCCGCACCTGCCCCAGGTCTGGGCCGATGAACGCGCCTTGCGGCAGGTCATCCTCAATCTGCTGTCGAATGCGGTGAAGTTCACGCCGACGAACGGGGAGATCCGGATATCGGTCGGCAGAGCCGCTGAAGGGGGTCAGTTCGTCTCCATAGCCGATACCGGGCCAGGGATCCCGGAAGAAGAGATCCCGATCGTGCTGGAAGCTTTCGGCCAGGGTTCGGTGGCGATCAAGAGCGCGGAGCCCGGGACCGGTCTCGGCCTGTCAATCGTACAGGCCCTGGTGAAAATGCATGGCGGCAAGTTCGAACTGAAATCGAAACTGAGACAGGGAACGGAAGTGATCGTTACCCTTCCCAGAACCCGCACCATGAATTTCGCTAAGGACACCACGCAGACCGAACGGGAACAGGCCAAAAATCAAGGCAGCCGCCGCAGGAGCGCCTGATCCGTTCAGAACTGCTATTCAGACCCCTTAGGTGTCCTGCGTCAGTCGGCGCCTTTTTCCGCGACCCCCGCGTCCGCGAAGGTCGCCATGCCGGAATGCATTTCGGCGGCGGCCTTGACGATACCGGCCGCGAGCGCGGCGCCGGAGCCTTCGCCCAGGCGCATGCCAAAGTCCAGCAACGGCTCCTTGTTCATGGTTTCCAAGGCACGCCGGTGGCCGGCTTCCGCAGAGACATGGGCAAACAGGCAATGGTCCAGGCCCACAGGATCCATTGCGTAGACCACTGCCGCCGCGGCCGTGGTCACGAACCCGTCGACAATCACCGGAACGCGCTGCAGGCGGGCGGCGATGATGAGGCCGGCCATTGCCGCGATTTCACGGCCGCCGACCTTGCGCAGGACTTCCAGCGGATCCTTCTCGCCATTGAGGCGGGCGACGGCTGCGGCAACCGCATCGCGCTTGCGGGCAAGCCCTTCGTCATCGACGCCGGTGCCCCGACCGATCCAGTCTTCCGCCGAACCGCCGAACAGGCCGTTCAGGACCGCGGCCGCGATCGTGGTGTTGCCGATCCCCATCTCGCCCAGACAGACGAGATCGATACCGCCGGCGAGCGCCTCCATGCCGTAGGCCATGGTGGCGGCGCAATTGGCCTCGTCGAGCGCGTCTTCGTCGGTGATCGACGGGGTCGGCATGTCGACGGCCAGATCGAATACCTTGAGACCGAGATCGTTCGCCCGGCATATCTGGTTGATCGCGGCACCACCGGAGGCGAAATTGTCAACCATCTGGCGATTGACCGCGCTCGGAAAGGCCGAGACACCCTTGTCGGCAACCCCATGGGCGGTGGCGAAGATGGCGACCAGCGGCCGCGTGATTTTCGGCGGCGCCTTGCCGGACCAGGCCGCCAGCCATTCGGCGATCTGCTCGAGCTTTCCGAGCGAGCCGGCCGGCTTGGTCAGTTGCGCGTCCCGCGCCCGGGTCGTCTGAAGCGCCTCCTCGTCCGGACCGGGGATCGACTTCACCAGGTTGCGGATATCATCGAACGGAAGCGCGGTTTCAGACAGGGGCATCGGCAAGGGACTCCAGTTTCAGCGGCTCGTCGACAGACCGGACTTGGTCTGCTCGTGTGGCCGATCTATAACGGCGGACCGTCAAAACACAAGCACGAGACCGACCGGATGGATCAGCATTGCGACAGGACGATCCAAATGCGGGGCCGAACGCTCGCCCCAACGCGGAGACGACCGTGGTGACCGACCCTGCCCGGTTTCTCGCCGATCTGGCCGCCTGCACGCGCTTTTTTTCCCGCCTGCCCCTTCCAAAGCTCGGCCCCGCGGACGATCCGGATACACCTCCCGATTTCAGGCGCATCCCCCGGGCCGCGCCCCTTGCCGGCATTCTGATCGCCCTGCCCGCCGCGTTGATCGGCCTGATTCTCGGATGGACGGCCCTGCCGGAACTGGCAACCGCCATTTTCATCGTCGGAACCCTCGCCGCGACGACCGGCGCGTTGCATGAAGACGGCCTGGCGGATGTCGCAGACGGCTTTTTCGGCGGCACGACCGCAGACCGGCGGCTGGAGATCATGAAGGACAGCCGGATCGGCACCTTCGGCGCCCTTGCGCTGGTTGTGTCCGTAGGATTGCGTTCCGTCCTTCTGGCGACGTTGCTTGAGCGCTTCGGCGCCGGCGAAGCCATGATCCTGTTCCTGGGTGCGGAAGCCCTGAGCCGGACATTGATGGTCTGGCAGTGGTCGCAACTGCCAAGCGCCCGGCCGGACGGTCTCGGCAACCGCTTCGGCACACCCGATCGGGGCGCGGCAGGTCAGGCTGCGGTCTTCGGTGCCTTGTGCCTGTTGCCGTCAGCGGTCGCCCTGTCGGTACCGGCGCTGTCGCTCGGGCTGATCCTGGCCGGCCTTGCCGCGCATGGTATCGGCCGGCTTGCGCGTGCCAAGATCGGCGGCTTTACCGGGGATGTGCTGGGGGCAGTCCAGCAGGTCAGCGCAATCGCGTTTCTGCTCGGCCTTGCGATGATCCCATGAGGAAAGCCGAACAAACGTTACGATTCCGGTTGTGCTTTTGCACCTGTGAGGGTTGAGTGTCAGCAGTGTGATCAGAGAATGTGTCGAATGCCCCGCAGAACTTGGTCCGAAGTCAACGTGACGATCCGGTTCGCCGCCCTGTGCGCCGGACTGCTGATCGTACTTGCCGGCTGCGCGTCACGTCCGGATGCGGGAGCACTCGCCGTCAGCACCCTGCAGGCGCCCGGGGCGACGACCCATGACATTCTGGTCGTCTCGACACGTGAACGCGACGACCGGCCGAACACCTACTTCAACGGCGAACGGGCGAGAAAAACCGATTTCGCCGAGGCCACGATTTCCGTTCCGCCGAACCACAAACCGGGCACCATCGAATGGCCCTCTATCCTGCCGGGCGATCCGAAAAAGGATTTCGTTCCAAGACAGGCCGGGTACATCGACGGATCGACGGCGTTCACGTCCAGGCTCAACCAGCGGCTTTCTGCGCTGCCGCGCGGCCAACGGACGGTGTTTCTGTTCATCCACGGCTACAACACGCGGTTTCCCGAAAGCCTCTACCGGTTCACCCAACTTGTTCACGACGCGGACTTTAAAGGCGTCCCGATACTCTTCAGCTGGGCCTCGCGCGGAAAGCTTCAGGACTATGTCTATGACCTGAACAGTGCCGCGATTGCGCGCGACGGTCTGGAAAAGACACTGCGCCTGATCGACAGCAGCAAAGCGGAAAGGATCGTCATCCTCGCCCATTCCATGGGCAACTGGCTTATGATGGAAACGGCCCGCCAGATCCCGCCCGCTGAGCGAAAAAAACTATCGCGCAAGGTCGAGCGTGTCTTCCTCGCCGCTCCTGACATCGACATCGATGTCTTCAAATCCCAGTTGAAACGCATCGGACGACAGAGCAAACCGTATGTCATCCTTGTGTCCCGCGACGATCGGGCCTTGCGTCTGTCGAAGACGATTGCCGGCGGCAAGGAAAGGGTCGGCGCCTATCAGGACGACGAGGAACTTGCCCAACTCGGCGCGATCGTCATCGACCTGACGGATCTGAAAGCAACGGACTCCGCTCACCACGCGAAATTCACCCAGCTCGCGGAGTTCAGTCCGCAAGTCCAGAAGATCTTGTCGCAACCGGGCGTAATGGCAGGGGCAGCCGGACAGGAAACCCAGCTGGATGCCGCCGGCAACGATCTGGGATCCTTCATCTCCAGCACCGCCCGGGTTGTCGTAACATTGCCCGTTGCCGTGGTCACCGCGCCGATCAAACTGGCGACCGGCAATCCGTAAGGAAGCCATACCCTGTTTGTGAAGGCAGCCGGCCCTTCTCAAGCCATAATCGGATTTCTATATCAGGCCCATGAAATCGCCATGCACCAAAGTCTGCCAGATCGACCAATACACGAAGCTGTGCCTCGGCTGTTACCGCACGCTCGATGAAATCGCGACCTGGGGCAGCATGACGTCCAAGGACCGCGAACGGATCTTGGCCGATCTGGACTTCCGCCGTCCTGACCGGGAGGCCGGATAAACATGGGCGGAAGCCGTTTTCGAGGACTGGCGCTGGCGATCATCGTGCTGATCATGTTCGGCGCGGTGTTTTATTCCATTTTCGAGTTTCCGTCCTCACCGGAAGAGGTTGATCTCGACACCACCGGACCCCGGATCGTCGCCCTGTCGATCCTCGCTTTCGTCTTCATGGCTAGCCTTGTCTTCGGCCAACCGAAAGTCCGCGACATTTTCCGGGGCGTTTTCTTCTGGGGCGGTCTTCTGGGCGTGCTTGTCGTCGGCTATACGTTCCGGGGCGACCTGGTCGCAGGCGGCTACAGGGTGCTTGGCGCGCTTGCTCCGGGACTGGCCGTCAATCAGGATGACGGAACCATCCTGGTCGTGCGCGATACGACGGGGCACTTCCATATCAATGCGACGGTCAACGGCAGACCGGTGACGTTTCTGCTCGATACCGGGGCCAGCGCGGTCGTACTGACCTATGAAGATGCACAGACTGGCGGCTTTTCGAACAGCGATCTGAATTTCAGCACGCCGGTCTCCACCGCGAACGGCCGGGCCGTCGTCGCACCGGTGAAGATTTCAAACATCCGGATCGGCGATGCCAGCTTTCGGGATGTCCGCGCCTTCGTTGCCCAGCCGAATGCCCTGGAGACAAGCCTGTTCGGCATGTCCGCGCTCGACCGCCTCAAGGGCTGGAGTATCGAGGGCGACAAGCTGGTTCTGACGCCTTAACGGGAAACCATTCACATTCCATAAAGGCTGAACGCGAACCGGACGGCGACCAGCAGAAGAAAGACGCCGAAAAAGAGTTCCATAGTCCGATGCGGCAGCAGATGGGCGACCTTTACGCCGAAAGGCGCGGCAAAGGTCGTCACCGGTATGATCAGCGCGACGCCGAGCAGGTTCACATAACCGGCGGAAAACGGCGGCAGGGACGGGTCACCCCACCCTGCCCACATCAGCCCGATGGTGCCGGGAATGGCGATCAGGGTGCCCGTGCCGGACGAGGTCGCGACCGCCTGATGGATCGGCCGGCCGTAAAGCGTCATGAAGGTGTTGTTCATCACCCCGCCGCCGATGCCCATCAGCGTGGAGAAGAACCCGATCAGGGCCCCGCAGATCGGCCGGATCGGAAAGCCCGGGATGTCGGACCCGATCCGCCAGTGCTGCTTGTTGAACAGCATGCGCAGACCGATGACGAAGGCGATGACCGCGAAAATGCCCTTCAAAGCATCACCGGACACGTAAGCGGCGACCAGAGAGGCGCAGACCACACCGAGCGGCACCGGAATGATCCAGGATTTCAGCAATTCCAGATCCGCTGCCCCGCGCTTCTTGTGGGCCATGAACGAGCGAACCGAGGTCGGCACGATGATGCCGAGCGATGTCGCCACGGAAACGTGCATGCGGACGCTTTCATCGACCCCGACGGCCGTCAGAAACTGGTAAAGCACCGGCACCAGGATGGCACCGCCGCCGATGCCGAACATGCCGGCCAGAAATCCGGCGACCAGTCCGGAGGCCAGAAGCGCCAGACCCAGCCCGAGGGTTTCGCCGGCAAAAAACGAGACGTCCAAGTTGTGAAATCCGTGTTAGAGCGTGTTGAACCTGTTATCCGTTTCAGGCGGCATGGTCTGCCTGACGGCTGGAAAGGCCCTCACATTCGTCCACGGGACTGACGGCCGCAAGGGCCTTTTCGACGATTTCCGTTCCCGCGCCCGGTTTGGTTACCTCAACGGTCAGAATCCGTCGCCAGGACCGCGCGCCCGGGCGACCGTGAAACAGGCCGAGCATGTGCCGGGTCATGTGCGCAAGGCGCACGTCCTTTGAAAGCTGGTCCTCGATATAGGGAAGATAGGCCCTCACCGCCTGCCACGGAGAGACATCCTCCGTCTCTTCGCCATAGATGCGCCGGTCCACCTCGCCCAGGATCTGAGGCGTGTGGTAGGCGGCGCGGCCGAACATGACACCGTCGAGATCCTCAAGATGAATCTCGGCGTCGTCGAGGGTTTGCAATCCGCCGTTCAATCCGATGAAAAGATCGGGATACCTCTCTTTAAGCCGCTTCACCCGATCGTAGTCCAGGGGCGGTATGTCGCGGTTTTCCTTGGGGCTCAGCCCTTGCAGCCAGGCCTTGCGCGCGTGGACCCAAAGCGCATCCACACCGGCGGCCACAACCGCGTCCGCCATGGCGTCGAGCGCCGGTTCCGGGTCCTGCTCGTCGACACCGATGCGGCATTTGACGGTCACCGGAATGTCGACGGCATCCTTCATGGCCCGGACACAATCCGCGACGAGTTCCGGGTCCTGCATCAGGCAGGCGCCGAAACTTCCCGACTGCACCCGGTCGGACGGGCAACCGACGTTGATGTTGACTTCGTCGTAGCCGTAGTCCGCAACGATCTTCGCCGACTGTGCCATGGCCGCGGGATCCGACCCGCCGAGCTGGCAGGCAACAGGATGTTCGAAATCGGAAAAGCCGAGCAGATGCTCCCGGTCACCATGGATCACGGCGCCGGTGGTCACCATTTCCGTATAAAGCAGCGCGCGCCTGCTCAAGTGCCGGTGAAACGCCCGGCAATGGCGGTCGGTCCAGTCCATCATCGGCGCGACGGAGAATATTTTAATTTTTTCAGTCATTTAAAGTCAGTTTCCAAACCGCATGGAGATTGGACGGATGGTCATTGCCGACACACGTGAGTTGTTCAGGTTTCCTCTGATTTTCCGGAGTTTAACGTAGCAAGCCACCCTTCGCCACATTCCCTCGAGACCTATTCCAATGGCCCAGCAAATCATTCTGAATCCAGGACCCATGTGCGCCGATAGTACCGGCCTGTTGAAACTGGCGTACCCGGCATTCAAAGGCTGCACCCGAGGCCATATCCTTGCGTCGCGATCTCCGTTGCGGGTGGCTTGGATCACGGCCAGTTCAAACCCAGCCCTGCCAGACCCGTGCCGGGTGCATGCGGTTTTCGGCATCCTTCGAGCGAACCGCGATCTCCCCCAATTCCGTTTCCGTGGCCGTGGCCGTGGGGTGCGCGAGCCAGTTGTAGCCTCCGCGCGATATCAACGAGAGACCTTCGACTGGGCAACGACAGGCGTTCGTTTGTTTCGGTAATTCCCGCGCCGCGTTCCCGGTCGGTATCACGCCTGAATTCAGGAGTTCATCACCCCCATCGGATGAGACTTGATGGGTTTCCCGGCGGTGAGTTCGCTGATAGAGGCGGCAAGCGCGTGCCGGTCGATACCGAAATGGCGATACAGATCGCCGATCGTGCCTGTCTGGCCGAAATGTTCCACGCCATGCGGGATCGTCTTGTGTCCTGCGACCGACCCGAGCCAGGCAAGTGTGGCCGGATGGCCGTCGATGACGGTCACGATTGCGCAGTCGCGCGGCAGTGGATCGAGCAGCGTTTCGACATGGCTTTTCGCTTTGCTGTTGCCCCGGGCCCGCTCGCGCTGTGCAGCGGTCCAGCCCGCGTTCAGCCGGTCGGCCGAAGTGACCGCAAGCACGCCGATATCGCGGCGCGCTTCACCGACCTGTCCGGCAGCAGCGATCGCCTCGTCGGCGACGGCGCCCTGGTAGGCAATCACGACCGAACAGTTCGGCCCGGGCGGTCGAAGCCAATAGGCGCCGTCTATGGCCCCCTGCCGGAAGGCGTCGTCGCGCCGCTTGCCGGGTTGCTCCAGCGGTTTAGTGGTCAGGCGGAGATAAACAGAGCCGCCGGTCTCGTCTCGAAGCCATGTGCGCTCATCCGGATCACCCTCGCCGTCGCGCTGGATGTAGTCGAAGGTCCATTCCATGATCACGGCGAGCTCATCTGCGAAGGCGGGCTCGAACGCGGCAAGACCATCCTGCGACATGCCAATCAGGGGGCTGCCGATTGACTGGTGGGCGCCGCCCTCGGGAGCCAAAGTCACGCCTGACGGCGTTCCGACGATCAGGAAGCGCGCATCCTGGTAGCAGGCGTAGTTCAAGGCATCGAGACCGCGCGCCACGAAGGGGTCGTAGACAGTGCCGATCGGAACGATCCGTTTTCCGAACAGCGAGTGGCTCAGCCCCGCGGCGCCAAGCAGAAGGAAGAGGTTCATCTCGGCAATGCCGAGTTCGATGTGCTGGCCTTGCGGCGTGAATTCCCATTTCGCGGTGGACGGAATGCGGTGCTCGATGAAGGCGTCCGACATTTCCCGGCGAGCGAACAGTTTGCGGCGATTGACCCAGGGGCCAAGATTGGTGGTGCCGGTCACGTCGGGCGAGGTTGTCATGATCCGTTCGGCAAAGGTACTGCCTCCCTTGGCGACGTCGTCAAGGATCTTTCCGAATGCGGCCTGGGTCGAGATCTCGCGCGTCGTGTCCAGTTCGATGGCCGGAACCGCAAGCCGGTCGTCGCGGAGCCGCCGATGGCTTTTGGCGAAGAACGGTACCGTCTTGAGGAAATTTCTGAGCGCGGCGGGATCCCCGACCCCCGCGAAGCGCTCCCACTCCTCTCCCTCGGGAACGCCCATCCGCTTTTGCCAGTCCGCGAACTGTTTGGCGGTCATGAGGCCGCCATGATTGTCCTTGTGGCCGGCAATCGGCGTTCCCCACCCCTTGATGGTGTAGGCCAGGAAGCAGGTCGGACGGTCGTGGTCTATGGACGTGAAGGCATTGGCCATTGTCTCCACGCAATTGCCGCCGAGGTTTTCCATCAACTCGGCGAGTTCTGCGTCGCTACGGCTATCAATGAGCGCAGACACTTCACCCTGATCGCCCAGATCCTCCATCAACCGCTGTCGCCAGACCGCTCCGCCCATGTAAGTCAACGCGGAATATTCCTGGTTCGGACACCGATCGATCCAGGTCCGGAGGCGGTCGCCGCCGGGCTCCTCGAAGGCGGCGCGCTGAAGCGCACCGTATTTCACCCGGATGACATCCCAGCCGAAGGCGTCGAACACCTTTTCCATGCGCTCGAACAGGCCTTCGCGGACGATGCCGTCCAGGGATTGTCTGTTGTAGTCGATGATCCACCAGCAATTGCGAAGGTCGTTCTTCCACCCCTCCTGGAGCACCTCGTAGACGTTGCCCTCGTCCAGTTCGGCATCCCCCAGCAGCGCGATCATCCGGCCCGGTACGATCTCCGCGCCCCAACTCTTTGCGCTGATGAAATCCTGGACGATAGATGCGAGCGGGGTGATGCCGACGCCAAGACCGACCGAACCGGTCGAGAAATCCACGTCATCGATATCCTTCGTCCGGCTCGGGTAGCTTTGCGCCCCACCGTAACCCCTGAAGTTTTCGAGTTTCTCGCGCGTCTGCCGGCCCATCATGTACTGGATCGCATGGAATACCGGCGCGGCATGGGGCTTGACCGCCACCCGGTCCTCGGGTCGAAGCGCGGAAAAATACAACGCTGTCATGATCGACACCATCGAGGCCGAGCTGGCCTGATGGCCGCCGACCTTGATGCCATCGACCTTGGGACGGATATGGTTGGCGTTGTGGATCATCCAATGCGACAGCCACAGAAGGCGGCGCTCCAGGATCTTCAGATTTTGCGCATCGACAGGCATGAAGGTTTCCGGTTCGCATTCGTGTGTTGAGGGACGTCCCGCCATTTTCAGCCTTCTCTGTAATAGTAGCTGCGGTAGCGACTATGGCGCAGGAGATGCCCGCTGTGACAGCCGAAGAGCGCATACGCACCTGCGACCTGATTGCGCTCGCCGTTCCCCTGTGCAAATACAGCGCGCTTCGCCCCGGTTTTCTGGCTGACCGGCCGGGCAGGCCTACCCAGCTCGATTGATTTGACGCATTGGTTCCACGGAATTCGCCTTCAAAAGCCGATCGCTTCATATTTCATTTGACTTTCGCCTGCATATTTCCATTTGGCAAATCGCTCAGCTGCGTGCTTGAACCAGATCAAGGTGGCCCGATATTAGGTATGTTGAGCTGAAATTCGAAATCAACAGCCGGAGGTGGATAATGGGTTACGAGGATATCCTGGTGAATGTTCCGTTGGTCGGAAACAGCCATCAGGTTGATTTGGCACTCAACATTGCCAAGAAGTTTAACGCCCACGCAACCGGCATCTGCGTCTTGCCGGAGGCTGCAATCCTGCGGGATGCAGTTCAAAGCCCGTTCATTCTCATGAACGAGGAAGAAGCCTCGGAAACGATCCGGCGCGAATACGAAAAAGTGGCCGATCTCGAAAAACAATTCAGCGCCGCCGCCGAGCAGGCCGGCGTTTCCCATAACTGGCGGTCAGGAGAAGGCGATCCCGCGGAAGTGCTGCTTCTCGCCACCCGCCTGCATGACCTGGTCATCGTCGGGCAATCCGGGAACGAACAAGATCTGTTGTGGGGTGCGGCAACGCAACTGGCGCTGTCCGGCACCCCTACACTGATCCTGCCTGCCGGGTGGTCCCGCACCGAGTTGCCGCAACGCGTTCTCCTGGCCTGGAACGGTAGCGCGCAGGCTGCGGCCGCGGCGCGCAATGCGTTGCCGCTGCTGAAGACGGCCTCCACCGTAACTCTCCTGATCGGGCAGAACCGCGAAGCGCCGCCGGAACGGGCGCGGCTCACTCCCGTCAGCATCGAAAAATACCTGTCCAGACACGGCGTGAATGTCGAGATCGCCGATCTGGCGGGACGGGATTCGGATGCCGGAGCCGGAATCTTGGGGTATACGGAGACCTTGAAGCCGGACATGATCGTGATGGGCGCCTATGGACGGTCACGATTCAGGGAATGGGTGCTTGGCGGTGCGACCAGGCAAGTTCTCGAAGATATGAAGGTCCCCGTCTTCATGGCGCATTAGCAGCTGTGACCAGTCTCCAGCTCAGCCAGCAAGGCCGCTTCAAGCGGAAACCGACACGTGTGCAAGGATGACCGGACCCGTAGCCAACGCCCATTCGTCCGAGATAGAAGCGTGTCTGGAGGCATCCGGCACGACAGCAGGGGGACTGTCCTCCCCCGAGGCGGCCGTACGGTTTGAGACGCACGGCCCGAACCGGTTGCCCGAACCGCCCGGACGCAATTCGGTTCTGCGGTTCCTGAGCCATTTCCACGACATCCTGATCTACGTGCTGCTCGGCTCCGCCGTGATCACGGCGGCCATGCAGCACTACGTCGACACGGCCGTCATTCTGGCCGTGGTGATCGCCAACGCGGTGATCGGCTTCATCCAGGAAGGCCGTGCCGAAAAGGCGATGGACTCCATCCGCAAGATGCTGGCGCCTCAAGCCGCCGTGCTGCGCGACGGCGAGCGTCACAGCATCGGCGGCGACAGGCTGGTTCCCGGCGATATCGTCCTCCTGGAGGCGGGCGACAAGGTTCCCGCCGACCTGCGGCTGATCCGGACCTCCGGACTGAATATCCAGGAAGCGATCCTGACGGGCGAATCCGTGCCGGCGGAAAAATCCACGGCGCCGGTGGCAAGCGATGCCGCGCTCGGCGATCGCTCCTGCATGGCCTACAGCGGCACGATGGTGACCAGCGGACAAGGACGGGGTCTGGTCGTCGCGACAGGTGCGACGACCGAGATCGGTCGGATCAGCGGTCTTCTGGCCGATGTCGAAGTGCTGACGACACCACTCGTGCGCCAGATGAACGTCTTCGCCAAATGGCTCACCTTGCTGATCCTGCTGATTGCCGCGATCCTGCTGGTCTTCGGCTATTTCGTCGAGCATCACGATTTCACCGAGATGTTCATGGCGGTGGTCGGGCTCTCCGTTGCCGCGATCCCCGAGGGGCTTCCCGCCGTCCTGACGATCACGCTGGCCGTCGGCGTTCAGGCGATGGCGCGGCGCAACGCCATCGTGCGCCGACTTCCGGCGATCGAGACACTCGGCTCGGTGTCGGTGATCTGCACCGACAAGACCGGCACGCTGACGCGCAACGAGATGATGGTGGCCTCGGTCGCGCTGTCCGGCCACCGGTTTTCCTTTGCCGGCGACGGCTACGAACCGGACGGGGCGATCTATCTCGCCGAAACCCGCGTGAACGGGCTGGACCATCTCCATCTGGCCGAACTGGCCCGCGCGGCGGCCTCCTGCAACGATGCCTCGCTGCATCGCCGCGAAGGTTTCTGGGCGGTGGAAGGCGACCCGATGGAAGGCGCGCTGCTGGCGTTTTCCGGAAAGGTGGGTGTCGATGTCAGCAAGGAGCTATCGGCGCGCACGCGCACGGACGAGATCCCCTTCGATTCCCGCCACAAGTTCATGGCGACGCTTCATCACGACCATGCCACCCACGCCGATATCTTCGTCAAGGGCGCGCCGGAACAGGTTCTGGCAATGTGCGCGCTGCAGCGCGCCCCTTCAGGCGAAAGCGAGCCGCTTGACGAAGCCTACTGGATGAGCTGCGCCGAGGACATGGCCGCCCAAGGCCAGCGCGTGCTGGCAATCGCCACCCGGGAAGTCGGCCATGCGCAAACCAGGCTCAGCTTCGCCGATGTCGAAGGCGGCCTCGTGCTTGTCGGCCTCGTCGGGCTGATCGATCCGCCGCGCCCGGAAGCGATCGAGGCGATCGCCGAATGCCGCAAGGCGGGGATCCGGGTGAAGATGATCACCGGCGACCATGCGGGAACGGCCGTGGCGATCGGCCGGCAGATCGGTCTGGAAAATCCCGACAGAGTGCTGACCGGCAGAGACCTGGACACTATGGACGATACGGCGCTGGCCGCCGCCGTCGGCGACGTGGACATCTTCGCCCGCACCAATCCGGAGCACAAGCTGCGCCTCGTCATGGCCCTGCAATCGCAGGGCATCACCGCGGCGATGACCGGCGACGGGGTCAATGACGCACCGGCCCTAAAACGAGCCGACGCCGGCATTGCGATGGGCCGCAAGGGCAGCGAAGCAGCCAAGGAGGCCGCGGAACTGGTGCTCGCGGACGACAATTTCGCCTCCATCGTCGCCGCCGTCCGCGAGGGACGAACGGTTTACGACAACATCAAGAAGGTCATCAGCTGGACCCTGCCGACCAATGCCGGCGAGGCCATGACGATCATCGTCGCCCTGTTGTTCGGTCTGACGCTACCGGTCACGCCGATCCAGATCCTGTGGGTCAACCTCATCACCGCAGTCACCCTGGGCATTGCGCTTGCCTTCGAGCCGACCGAAGACAACACCATGCGGCGGCCGCCGCGCCCGCGAAACGAGGCCCTGCTGACCGGAGGGCTCGTGTGGCACATCGTGCTGGTTTCGCTGCTGTTTCTCGGCGGCGTGTTCGGCATCTACGCCTATGCGATCGATCGTGGCTACTCTCTTGAGCTGGCCCGGACGATGGCGGTCAATACGCTGGTGGTGATGGAGATCTTCCACCTGTTCTTCATCCGCAACATCTACGGGACATCGCTCACCTGGAAGGCCGTCCGCGCCACCCCCGTCATCTGGGCCACGGTGCTCACGGTGACGATCGCCCAATTCGCAATTACCTACCTTCCACCGCTGCAGCGCATCTTCGCAACGGAGGGCGTGCCGCTGTTCGACGGCCTGCTGATCGTCGCAATCGGCGTGACGCTGTTTGCGATCATCGAGATCGAGAAACAATTGCGCCTCAGCATGAAAGGCCTGGTTTTCCGGAAGTCAGTCAACAAGCGCTAGAGTGTAGCCTGCTTGATCGTCGTATATCCGGAACTCCCGGGTTTGACCGGGATTTGAGGTCTTTAAGCGATCGCCATTCGCTTTTTCGGCAAAGCAATCCCGAACAATTCTACCCCATAAGGATGCATTGAGCGGCCCGCTTGGGAAGCGGTAAGATGAGCCATGGAAACGATCCGTATTCTTATGGTCGACGACCACCCGATCGTGCGGGAGGGGTATCTTCGTTTGCTCGAACGGCAGCCGGAACTTTCGGTGGTCGCCGAGGCAAGCAGCGGAGAGGCGGCGCTGGCCGCTTATGCCACCCATACACCCGACGTCGTTCTGATGGATCTGTCCATGCCCGGAGCCGGCGGACTGGCCGCGGTCGAGGCCATTCTGGCGCGCGATCCGCACGCCCGCATCATCGTGGTGTCGATGCATCAGGGCGCGATCTTTGCGCAAAAAGCCATGGCCGCCGGTGCGCGCGGGTTCGTCTCCAAGAGCAGTCCGCCGGAAGAACTGGTCAGCGCCATCGCAAAAGTCATGTCCGGGCGCAAGGCACTCTCGACCGACATGGCGCAGGAAGTCGCCCAGACGTCGCTCGGGCGAGACGACATCGCGGCGCTGACCCGACGCGAACTTGAAATCCTGCAGCTTCTGGCAAGGGGCATGAGCGGGAGGACAATCGCAAAGAACCTCGGGCTCTCGGCCAAGACGATCCAGAACAACCTGTCCCAGGTCCGGGCCAAGCTCGACGCCACCGGCGATGCCGACCTTGTGCTGAAGGCGCAGCGCGCCGGCCTGACGCCTTCCGGACAATGAGCGGGCTCCTGCCTCAACTGGTGCTGCGCGTGCTCGCGGCAGGGCTGGTAACCGTCCTGCTCGGGTCCGCATGGGTGCTGTGGGCAACAACGGATGCCGCGCGCGAGGATGCGCGTATCACCGCCGAGCGTGTCGCCCAGGCAATCGCGGCGCGTCCGGACTTCATGGGCCTTGCCTTTGGCGGCGTGGCGCCGGTGCCGGCCTTCCTCGACTGGCAGGCATTTCCGCGGTGGACCCTGATCGCGCCCGGCATCTGTGTCGAGTTCGGTGCGGACGAACGGCCCGACCATCGCCGCTGCGGTTCCTATGTTGCGGCCGATACGCCCCCGCCGAAGTGGTTCAGCGAACTCGCGGAAACCATCGGACTGGTTCCGGACCCGATCACACGGCCGGTGCGGACGCGCTACGTGACCAATGCCCGCGTCACCGCCTTTGCCGATCCGAAAGTCATCATCGCCCGCGCCTGGGACCGCACCGGCGATCTGATGCGGCTGGCCCTCGGCATGGCGATCGGCGGCGCCCTTCTGACCGGTCTTCTGGTCGCCCGCCTGCTGTCGCCCTTCGGCACAATCCTGCGCGGGATCGAAAGGCTTCAAAGCGGCGATTTTTCCACGCGTCAGCCACGCCAGCGGGTCGCCGAATTCGATCGGCTGAGCCTTGCGCTCAACGAGACGGCAAGCGCCCTCGAAGAAGCCCGCGAGACCCGGACCGAACTGACCCGGCGGCTGTTCACGGTTCAGGAAAGCGAACGCCGGGCCCTGGCGCGCGAGCTGCACGACGAATTCGGCCAATGCCTGACCGCGACCCGTGCCCTAGGCACGGCCGTTGCGCAATCGGGAGAAACCACGGCGCGGGACGGGGCACGGATCGCCGAGATTTCCGGCCAGATGATGCAGAGCCTGCGCGGCGAACTTTCCCGCCTGCGCCCGCCGGACCTCGACGAACTCGGACTTGAGGCAGCGTTGCAGCGTCTCGTTGCCGGATGGCGCGGCCGGTTGTCGAATGTGCGCTTTGTCCTGGACCTTGAAGGCGATCTAGACGCGATCCCCGACGATCTGGCCCTCAGTCTTTATCGCATCACCCAGGAATGCCTGACCAATGCGATCCGCCATGGGTCGCCCGGAACCGTGACCGTCAGGCTGGAGGCTGCCGAAAAAATTGCCCTCACCGTCTCGGACGACGGCGGCATGCGCGAATCCGCACCCGCAGGCGACGGCTACGGTCTGCTCGGCATTCGCGAGCGCGTCAATGCGCTGGGAGGAAGCTTCACGCTGGAGCCTGCCGCCAACGGTATGCTTGCCAGCGTGGAATTGACGCCCTGATCCGGGAAATCTTCCCGGTTTCAACGGGAAGACGTCTCTGGCGCGGCGACGCCACCTGGCCCATCCTTCCTGAAGAGGAGGAAGCTTATGGATGATCTCAGTCATCCGATCACCCGTCTGGAGTCGCAAGTCTCAGCCGGGCTGATCGGGCATCAGAACATGATCGAGCGCCTGCTGATCGCCTTGCTGGTCGGCGGTCATGTGCTGATCGAAGGCCCGCCCGGCGTCGCCAAGACCCGTACGGTCAAGCTTCTGGCGGCTCAATTGCCCGGCAGCCACGGCCGCATCCAGTGTACGCCGGATCTTTTGCCCGCCGACCTGACCGGAACGCAGGTCTACCATCCGGAAACCGGGAGTTTCGACTTCAATCCGGGGCCCCTGTTTCACTCCTTGGTGCTGGTCGACGAGATCAACCGCGCACCACCCAAGGTACAATCGGCCCTGCTGGAGGCCATGGCCGAGCGCCAGGTGACGACGTCGGGCGTGACCCGACCCCTGCCCGATCCCTTCATGGTCGTGGCTACGCAAAATCCGATCGAACACGAGGGGACCTTCCCTCTGCCCGAGGCGCAGATGGACCGGTTTCTCCTGCATCTGTCGCTCGGAATGCCGGAAGCGGAACAGGAACGCGCGATCCTGGACCTTGTGGAGGCGGAGGACATTGCCGAACAGATCTCCCCTGCCCGGCCGATGTCCGGCGAGGAGCTCCACACCGCGAAAGCGGAGGTCGCCCGGGTGCATCTCGCCCCGGCGCTGAAGGATTTCATCGTGCGTCTGGTCATGGCATCACGCTCCGGCGGCGCCGTTGCCGAGTGGGTCGAGCACCCGGTCTCGCCACGCGGCACGCTGGCCCTGGCCGCATCCGTAAGGGCGCGGGCCTGGCTGAAGGGCCGCGACTACGGCCTGCCGGAGGATGCGCAGATGCTTGCCCCCGACGTGCTCGCCCACCGGCTGATCCCGAGCTGGGCTGCCGTCAGCGAAGGGCGCACCGGCCGCAGTCTCGTTGCCGACGTGTTGCGCATGGTCGAACCATGGTGAGCGCCGCCCTCGACCATCCCGGCATCCGGCTCACGGCACAGGAACTGCTGGCCCTGCGCGACAGCCAACATCCGGCGAACGGGCACCGCCCGGCAACACGCAGGCCCGGCGCGGTTCCGGCAAGACTTCCGGGGGCCGGCATGGATCTTCGCGAAATCCGAGCCTTTGCGGAAGGCGACGATACCCGGCGGATCGACCCGGCCGCGACGGCGCGAACCGGACTGCCGCATGTTCGCAGCTTCCATGAGGACCGGGACGACACGACACTGCTGATCGCCGACTTCAGACCGGCAATGCTCTGGGGAACGGGACCTGCCCTGCGCTCGGTCCGGGCCGCCAGGTGTCTCGCAAGGCAGGGCTGGGATGCGGTTGCGCGCGGCGCCTCCGTTGCCGGGATGACCATCACCTCCGCCGGCCTCTCGGTGCTTCCCGCCCGCACCGGCGCACAGCAGTTGAGCGCAATCGCGCAGATGTTCGCCCACGAGCACGACCGGGCACTGGAGCAACCGGACAGCGGCCCGTCGTCCCTTGCAACGGCTCTGGTCCGTGCTGCAAGGCTCGCTCCCGCCGGCGCGCAGGTCTGGCTGGCGACCGATACCCAAGGTGTTGCGTCCGAGGATGAACCCGCCCTTGGCCGTCTGGCGCGCAGACGCCGGGTGACGTTGCTTTGTCCTCTCGATCCGATCGAAGAGGCCCCACCCTCAAGGACGCTCCCGATCCGCTCCGGCGCGTCCAGCCGTCTGGCGCGGCTGCGGCCCTTCGATCCCGCGCCTCTGAATGCGCGGATGCGGGCCTTGAATGTTTCTTTTGAGGTCGTCAGCGATGACCCGAGCTGATCTGATTGCCGCCTTGCCGGACGGCCGTCTGCCGTCGGAGCTGATGGCACTCGGTGCCACCGATCTGCTTTTGCTGTTCGGAGTGGGGCTCGTGCTTTCAGCCCTTCTGTCCGCTCTGGCCGCGCCGTTTCTGGCACGCCGCCCCTCGCGCAGGGCCCTGATCCGGGCGACCCGCTCCCTACCGCCCGAGGAGCGCCTGCTCGCGATTGCCCGTATTCTCGGACATTTGCCGAAAAGGCTACGGCCCGCCGCCTATGGACGCGAGGCGCCGCCGCCCAGCGAAACCATCGAGCGCATTGCGCTGAAGGCAAAGGCGCCGAAAACCGGGAAAGCGGATCGATGAGCCTTGCCTTTCCCTTCGCACTTCTGCTTCTGCCGCTGCCCTTCCTGGTTCATAGGTACCTGAAACGGGCCGGAGCCGTCCGGGCCGCATTACAGGTATCCGCAAGCCTCTTCGACACGGCCGCCCCCGCTGCGGGCCGGGGCGACCGGACCGGCAAAGCCTTGCTGGTCCTGGCCTGGATCGCCCTGGTCGTGGCGCTCTCGGGCCCGCGCCTGTCGCAGACAACCGATCTTCTGCCGTTTTCCGGCCGGGAAATCATCCTGGCGCTCGATCTGTCGGGCAGCATGGTCAAGGAGGATTTCGTTCTGGACGGCAAGCCGCTGTCGCGGCTCGACGCGGTCAAGCGGGTTGCCTCTGCCTTCGTCGCGGCCCGCCGGGGAGACCGGATCGGCCTCGTGGTCTTCGGCGAGCGCCCCTATGTGGCCCAACCGCCGACCTTCGACGTCGCCTCGGTCGCCCATTCCATCGAAACGGCGCAGATCGGCATCTCGGGCCGGGGAACGGCGATTGCGGACGGTCTTGGCCTGGCTGTCAGAAGACTGGAAAAGAGCAAGGCGGCCACCCGGATCATCGTGCTCCTGTCGGACGGCGTCGACACGTCGGGCAAGGTGCGCGCCGACGATGTCGCGCGGCTGGCGGCGCGCCACGGCATCAAGGTGCATACCATCGCGCTCGGCCCGGAAGATCTCGAAACCCAGCCCCGCGCCCGGGATGCGGTCGATGCGGCTGCCCTGAAAGCCATAGCCGAAATCGGCGGCGGCACCGGCTTCCGCGTTCGCACCATGGCCGATCTGCAGTCCATGGCCGCCACCCTGGACCGGCTGGAACCGAGCCCCATGCGCCGCCCACCCTTGCACTATTGGCGTCCGCTTTGGATCTGGCCCGGCGGGGCGGCCTTCGCCCTTCTCGTCGTGATTGCCATAAGGAGGCAGGCATGAGCGAGTTTGCCTTGCTGCGGCCGTGGTGGCTGGCGGCGGTACCGCTGCTTGCTGCGCTTGCGCTGTGGACATGGCGGCGCGGGCCGGACGCGGGCGGCTGGGAGCAGATCATGCCGGCGCCGATGCTGCTGGCGATGCGCCGGTTCGGCCATTTGAGCGGTGACACCGGCCGCGTCGGGCTGTTCCCCTTCCTTGCAGCCGGGCTGCTAGCGCTCGGCCTTGCCGGTCCGGCCGTACCGCGCACGGATGCACCCGTTCTCGCCGGAAGCGGCGCGATCCTGATTGCCATCGACATGTCACCCTCCGTCGCCAAGAGCCCGGCGCTGGCCGACGCCCAGGCCGCCGCCGCGCAGATCCTGCGTGCCGCCAACGGGCGGGCCGTCGGGCTGATCCTTTACGCGGGCGACGCCTATGACGTTGCCGCCCCGACCGAAGACCCTGCGACACTGGAAACCCAGATCGCCGTGCTCGGCCCCGACACCATGCCGGGAAAAGGCAGCCGCCCCGCCGCCGCGCTCGCGCTTGCCCGGCAAAGGCTGTCGGAGGTTCCCGACGCCGATCTGGTGCTGATCTCGGACGGCGGCGGGATCGATGCGACCGCGGCCGCCGAAGCCGAACGCCTGACAGGCACGGGCGCCCGGCTGCTGCTGCTGACCCTTTCTGGATCTGCGAACGGCCCCGCCGATCCGGAGGGCGCCTTTGCAAGGCTTGCCGGGATCTCCGCATCGGCCCCGGCCCGCGCGCCCGGGCCGGTGCTGCGCCGGATCTCGGCAAACGGGTCTTTCCGACGGGATCGGGCAACGACCGCTCTGCGTTTTCGCGATCTCGGGCCTTACCTCGCCGCCCTGGCGCTGCTTCCCCTGCTCGGCCTGTTCCGGAGGCCGGAATGAAGCGCGCCGCATTCGTTTTTCTGGCCGAGCTCGCCTGTATCGTTCTCGCCGGTCCGGCAGCCTGGGGCCGGCTCGCTCTCTGGACCGGGATGCCGGGCTCCGCAGCAGCACTCATGAGCGACCCGGCCGCGCGGGGCCTCGCGCTTTACCGGGCCGGCGCCTATGACGCCGCCGACGCGGCTTTTGCCCAAGCGGGACGCGGCCAGACCTTCAACCGCGCCCTGACGCTGGCGGCAACCGACAATTATGCCCTTTCGGTCGCCTATTTCGACGCCGTCCTGTTCGCCAATCCGGCCGATGCGGAAGCCCGCCGCCTGCGCGCCCTGGTCGACACGATGGTTTCGAAAACGCGCGGCGACAGTGTCGCGCCGGGTCGCCTGCCGGGGCATGGCGGCCTCGCCGGAGGGAAGGAGAAAAGCCCCTGGGGCTGGCCCGACACGCCCGATCCTGAAAGGCAGCGCAAGGTCACGGCACGGGGCTTTGCAGCCTCCGAGGAATGGCTCGACACGATCTCGGACGATCCAGGTGAATTCCTGCGTCTGCGCCTTGAAAAGGAGTATGAACGCCGGGCAGGTCTCGGTCTGATACGACCCGATGAGGGCGACCCATGGTGATCCGTCTCGCGCTCCTTCTGATCCTGATCGCCGGCGGCGCCCACGCCGAAAGCCTGCGCCTGCTGATGCCGGAGGTACATCCTGTTGTTGGGGAAATGATCCCGATCACTATTCGAGGCGAATACAGCCGCCGGATCACCCTGGAAACGCTCACCTTTCCCGATTCCGGCGACTACGACTGGATGCAGCTTGCCCGCGACAGCTGGCGAGACGAACGAGTGGACGGCCGTTCGGTCAAGGTCCTCGAACGCCGGATCGCGCTTTTCCCCCGCCATGCCGGGTCGCTGACGGTCGGACCGCTCATCCATCGCCTCACGGTGGTGGGCCAATCGGGGGGCCGCGAGGCGTTGGATGTCCGGGCGGACCTGCTCACGATCCAGGTGGCGCCCTTTCCTGCGAAAAGCCCGCCGCTTTCCGCCAGTGCATTTACGGTTGAGGACGTGCTTTCGACCTCTCCCGGCAAGCTGCGCGACGGCGAAACGCTCATCCGCCGGGTCACCCTGCGTGCCGACGACACACTGCCGCATCTCCTGCCGCCGCGCCCGACGATCCGGGCGCCCTGGCTGATCAGCTTCACCGCACCGGAAGTCCGCAAAGTGAAGCCGACGCCGAACGGCCCGGAGACGACCGTCATTTGGGAATGGCACCTGCGGCCGAAAACAGGCGAACCAGGCGTGTTGCCGCCGATCGAGATTCCCTGGTTCGATACCGAAGCACGGCAAATGCGAACAGCTGAAATCCCGGCCATTCCGTTCGGCTATGCCAGTTTCACGGCAAACCGTACCGGCACCGACCGGCTTCCCCCGCATCAGGTCGCAATGGCCTGCGGATTGTTGGCTGCAGGTCTTTTGACCGGCCTCGTTCTCGCCTTTGCGGGGCTCTCCCGGCGCAAGGGGGTGCGCGTTCTCACGGTCCTGAAGCGGTATTCTCCCTTCGACCCCACTCGAAAAGCACTGAAGGCGGCGGCGGAGAACAAGGATCCGCTCGCGCTCCGGGCAGCCGTCGAACGCTATCTGGCAAGACGCCGGGCGCTCGGCCTGCCGGAGCTGGACGGGGTTACAAGGAATCTGGACCGCGAGATCTTTGCAGAGCGGTCAGCCCCGTCCGGCTTCGATCCGGACCGCTTCCGGCGGGAGCTGTTGCGCCGGAAAAACAAAGTGCAGGGATCAGGATAAGGCGTGGCCGAACCGTTCCCTTTGCGGCAGTCGATCCAGATTAAACTACAAGATTTTTCGAATTCCGGTCGTGCGAACCGGAGGGCTCAATACGCGCCTTATGCATGACCCAACATCGCCCGGCTGATCCGTCGGCCGGGACCACATTCATCCGACGAAAGCCAGCCCGGAAGACGCCCGTCCAGCGGAGAATGAAGCCGTTGCCGAGCGTCCGGGTTTATCAGAACTCCTCGTCGTCAGGTTCCAGAATCTCCATCAGCGTCGCGACGTTTGATCCGGGCAATGGCCTGCCGCTGTTCATCAGAGCTTCTTCGCCGTTCAACCACATCCATGCTTCCCGGAGTTCCTCGGCCGATGCGCCCGTCGCATTGAGTTCAGCCATCAATGCATTGTCGGCGGGGCCAATAATGGAAACGATCTCATCGCGTGTCATTGGCTTTGCCATCGTTTTACCTCCGCAGTTACTACGCACTCCTATTCGCATCGATTGCGCACAATCGTCTCATTCGAACATGGGTGCATTCCCCTCTTGAAACAAGGAAACCGGCTTCCCAGATTCTCGGCTGTCGGTTGCCTATACCGGAACCGACCTGCCCAGACCAAGGGTCTGCGGCCAGTCTTGTATCCATGTTGCTCAAACGGAGGATATGGCTATGAGCACAACAATCGACTTCTCCCCACTGTTCAGGTCGAGCATCGGCTTCGACCGGATGCTGAACGCGCTTGAAACGGCGAGCCGGATCGAGGCGTTCGACAATTGGCCTCCCTACGATATCGCGAAAACCGGCGAGGACGACTACCGGCTCACACTCGCGGTTGCCGGTTTCGGAATGGACGAACTGACGATTACGCAGGAGCGGAACATGCTTCTGATTGCCGGCCATAAAGACGGCCAGGATCAAGCAGAGTATCTGCACCGCGGAATCGCAAGCCGTGCATTCCAGCGCCGTTTCGACCTCGCCGATCATATGCGTGTCGAAAAGGCGAACCTCGCCGACGGTCTGCTGACCATCGATCTCAAGCGCGAGCTTCCGGAAGAGATGCGACCGCGCCGGATCGAGATCGCAACCAGCGAGGCGCTGCCCAAGGTCGAGACCAAGCAGATCGAGACCGGAAAGCAGGCAGCCTGAACGGCCCTCCTCTTTGCGCATTTCGCGAACGGCGTCGGGCACCGCCCGGCGCCGACGGAAAAGGACTGCCAATCGGACAAATGGAAAGGAGAGAAACAATGAGTGTTGGAGATCTCATTCCCTGGAGACGAAACAACGGCGAACAGCTTCCGAGCGTGTTCCGCGATGGCGAACGTGATCCGTTCCTGTCACTGCATCGCGAAATGAACCGGCTGTTCGACGATGTCTTCCGCGGCTTCGGTTCGAGCCTGCCATCTCCTGATGGCCTCTCTGCTTTCACCAGCCGCTGGCCGAGTATCGAAATCTCGGACGGAGAAAAAGAGATCAAGGTAACGGCCGAAGTGCCCGGCCTTGAGGAAAAGGATATCGAAGTCCTGCTCAAGGACGGCGCGCTGACGTTGAAAGGCGAGAAACGCTCTGAAACGGAGGACGAAGACAATCAATTCTCCGAGCGTTTCTATGGCCGTTTCGAGCGCCGGATTCCTCTGGGCTACGAGGTCAAGGAAGACAAGGTCGATGCGCGCTTCAAAAACGGTCTGCTGACCGTGACCCTGCCCAAAAGCGAGAAGGCACAGTCGCAGGTCAAGCGGATCGCCATCAAACACTGATCGTTCCGAAACCGGACCCGATGGCGGACTTCGTCCGCCATCGGGCCATCCTTCGCCGATTTCGCGACGGAAGAGAAAAGGAAACCAGGGCGCAATTCACACAAGTTGCGGCTTCGGCGCATCTTTTGGCGCTACAATGCAACGACAACCGTCCCCTGCCGTTGCCAAGGGGCTTCCCCCATTCCAGATCTCATTCTCGCATGCGCAGAAATCCGCGGTTTGACCTGAATTCTATCGTCAGGCGGGCGCCTTTTGCGTGTCTGCCTGCGCCGTCCCGAATAGCTCCCTCGCCTCTCCCGCCGTGTAGCGCCCCAGGCGGACGTCCTCGGCGATGAGGGCCGGATCGCGGTCCTCCGGGTTTCCGTAACCGCCACCGCCGGGCGTGCCGACGCGGACGCGGTCGCCCGGTTGCAGGGGGATGTCCTGCGCCTTGGAGAGATGCTCGGGCACCATGGGTTTGCCGTCCTGCCAGACGGTGACGGAGTTCGGCTTGCCGTCCTTGCCGCCCAGCGCGCCCTGAGGCCCGAACCGGCCATGGTCCATGACGAAGCTGGCGGTCGCGTAGCCGCGCAGGAGTTCAATTTCGTAATCGAGGCCGAAACCGCCGCGGTGCCTGCCCGCGCCGCCGGAGCCTTCGCGCAGCGCATAGCGGTGATAGAGCACGGGGAACTGCTGCTCCATGATCTCCACCGGCGGGGCCTTGGAGATGCCGATGGTGGAACAGCCGTTGGAGAGGCCATCGTGGTCGGAGTTGCCGCCGTAGCCGCCGCCGGAAATCTGGTACATGACGAAGCCGCGCTTGTGGGACGGGTCGTAACCACCGAGCGCGAAATTACCGGAACTGCCGGCGGGCGCCGCCGTGACACGGTTCGGCAAGGCCTCGACCAGGGCAGCAAAGACCGCCTCGGCAATGCGCTGGCTGACTTCCGCCGCGCAGCCGGAGACTGGGCGCGGATATTGGGCATCGAGGAAGGTGCCTTCCGGCCGGATCACCTTCAGCGGCTCGAAGGCGCCGGCGCTGATCGGCACGTCCGGGAAGATGTGGCGCATGGCCAGATAAACGGAGGACAGTGTGGTCGCGAGCACCGAGTTCATCGGGCCCCGGCACGGGGCGGAGGAGCCGGCGAAATCGAACGTGAGTTCGCCGTCCTTTGCCGTGATCGCCAGGTTGATTTCCAGCGGCTCGTTGACCACGCCGTCTGAGTCCACATAGGCCGTGGACCGGTAGATGCCATCCGGGATGAGGCGGACATTGGCGCGCATTTGGTCGGCGGCGCGCTGGCGGAGTTCGGCGATCGCTTCCCTGACCACGTCGTCGCCGTAGCGGTCGAGGATGCGGCCGAGCCGTTCCGCGCCAACCAGAAGGGCGGCAGCCTGCGCCTTCACATCGCCGATGCGCTGTTCGGCGACCCGGATATTGGAGCAGATGATGGAATAGATCTCGTTGTCCATCTTGCCCTGCTTGAACAGCCGCACCGGCGGCAGCCGCAGGCCTTCCTGTTCCACCGACGTGGCGGAGGCGGAGAAGCCGCCGGGAACGGCGCCGCCGGTGTCCGGCCAGTGGCCGGTGTTGGAGAGCCAGCAGAAGATCTCGCCGCCCCGGTAGAACGGCATGGCGAAGCGCACGTCCATCAGGTGGGTGCCGCCGAGATAGGGGTCGTTGACGATGTAGATGTCGCCCGGCACCGGGGCCGCGACCCGGCCATCCCTGATCATCTCGATCAGGGTGCGGGTGGAATACTGCATGGTGCCGACGAAGACCGGCAGGCCGCCTGCCCCTTGGGAAATCAGGGAACCGTCAACGGCGGAATAGATGCCGTCGGAGCGGTCGTTGGCCTCGGCGATGACCGGAGAAAAGGCCGCGCGGGAGAAGCTCAGGTCCATCTCGTCGCAGACCTGCTGCAGGCCCGACTGGATGACGCTCAGGGTGATCGGATCGATGGTCATGCGCCGGCTCCCAGTTCGATAATGATGTTGCCGTCCGCGTCCTGAACCGCCTTGTCGCCCGGATCGATAACGATGGTGGTGTCCATCTGCTCCACGATAGCGGGGCCATGAATTTCGGCGGAAAGCGGCAGGTGATCGCGCCAGTAGATCGGGGTTTCGACCGGACCGTCGAACCAGACCTGGCGCGAACCGGTGAGCGCGTCCTCGAGCTTGTCCTTGCGGCCGGCCGGATCAATCAGCAGCGACAGGTCGATTTCGGAGCGGCGGCCGATGACGGAACAGTTCACGTTGACCAGGCTCGCCTTGATTTCCGGCAGCTCGACGTGGAAACGGTTGAAATAGGCCTGCTCGAACAGGCTCTGCAATTCGTCCAGGGTCGGACGCGGACCGGGAAGCGGCACGCGCAGGAGGTGGGTCTGACCGATGAACTGCATGTCGACGGACCAGATCTCGCGCAGTTCCTCGATCTTCACGTTCTCCTTTGCAATCAGCCCCCGGCCTTCCGCCTGCTGCTGGTCGAACAGCGCATGCACCGTGTCGATGTCCAGTTCGGCAAGCGGCCTGTTCACGGTGTTGACGAAGTCATGGCGCAGGTCGGCCACGACACAGCCCAGCGCATTGGTGATGCCCGGACGGGACGGCACCAGCACGCGGGGTACGCCCAGTTCGCGGGCAATGGCGGTCGCATGCAGGGGACCGGCGCCGCCGAAGGCAAAGAGCGCGTAGTCACGCGGGTCTTCGCCGAGACTGACGGAAACCATACGCACCGCATCGGCCATGCGGGTGTTGGCAATGCGCAGCACGGCGGCTGCCGCTTCCTTGGCGCCGACACCCAGGGGCTTGCCGAGCTTTTCGGCAAAGATCGCCTCGATATCGGTGAGCGACACGGTCGAAGACACCGAGTTGAGCTTTTCCGGGTTCATGCGGCCGAGCAGCAGATTGGCGTCGGAGATGGTCGGCGCTTCGCCTCCCCGGCCGTAGCAGATCGGGCCGGGCGTGGAGCCGGCACTTTCCGGGCCGACCTGCAGGAGGCCTGCCTCGGTGATCCGGGCGATGGAACCGCCGCCGGCGCCCACGGTGCGCACATCGACCATGGGCACATGGATCGGCATGGCGTATTCGATCTCAATTTCATTCGATACCGCCGGTTCCGCATTGCGGATCAGGGCGACATCGGTGGAGGTTCCGCCCATGTCGTAGGTCAAAAGGTTCGGGATATTGGCGCGCCGGCCCGTATAGGCGGCGGCCATGACACCGGACGCCGGCCCGGACATGACGGTCTTGGCTGCCTCGATCGCCACGCGCCGGGCAGACACCATGCCGCCGTTGCCGTTCATGACAAGGACGTCGTGCCGGTAGCCCTTTTCGGCCAACTGGTCGGCGAGCCGTTCCACGTAGCGGCGCAGCAGCGGCTGAACCGAGGCGTTGATCGCCGCCGTCACGCCGCGTTCGAACTCGCGGCTTTCCGACAGGAGCGAATGGCCGAGGGTGATATTTTCGTTCGGCCAGATTTCCGCGGCGATCTCGCCGGCACGCAGTTCATGGGCCGGATTCGCGTAGGAATGCAGGAAATGGATCACCAGCGCCTCGCAGTCCTTGTCGAGAAGCTCCTTCAGCGCCGCGCGGAAGGCATCCTCGTCCAGTTCCTTGTAGACGGTGCCGTCCGCATAGAGGCGTTCGGGCACTTCCAGGCGCAGGTCGCGCGGGATCACCGGGCGGAACTCGCCCTTCATGCCATAGGCATGGGGCCGGGTTCGGCGGCCGAGTTCCAGGATATCCCGGAAGCCTTCCGTGGTGATCAGACCGGTCTTGCACAGGGTCCGCTCCAGCACCGCATTGGTGGTGGTGGTCGTGCCGTGAACGATCAGGTCGAGCGCAGACAGATCCGCCTCGGCGATTTCCAGCGCCTTCAGAACGCCGAAGGCCTGGTTGTCGAGGGTGGTCGGGGTCTTCGCCAGCCGGACCGTCTTCGCCTGGGCATCATAGAGGACGAGGTCGGTATAGGTGCCGCCCACATCAATGCCGGCGACATTCGATGTTTCTGGCGTTTTCGACGCTTCGTCGGCACTGGCGATGGACGGGGACACGTTCATGGTAAAATCAACCCGATAGCAGAATGACAGGGAGTGACGGGCAAACCCGCTTCGTTTTTATGTGTTCTGTGTGGCCCTGATCGCCGCCAGGACCTTGTCCGGCGTCGCCGGCATATGGGCGACCCGGGCGCCGCAGGCATCCTTGATCGCGTTCAGGATCGCGGGCGCAGTCGGGATCAGGCAGTGTTCGCCCAGACCTTTCGCGCCATAGGGACCATGCTCGTCGCCGGTTTCCAGGATCAGGGTCTCGATCGGCGGCACATCGCCGATGGTCGGGATCAGATAGTCATGCAGGTTTTCCGTACGGCCGGGCAGGAATTCCTCCATCAGCGCCAGACCGATGCCTTGCGCGACGCCGCCTTGAACCTGGCCTTCCACCAGCAGCGGATTGATCGCCTTGCCGACGTCATGGGCGGCGGTGATTTTCAGGAGCTTCACCGTGCCGAGCGCCAGGTCCACCTCAAGCTCCGCCATCTGGGCCGTCGTGCCGAACACCGCATAGGGAGAGCCCTGACCGTTCTCATCGAGCGGCAACGTGGGCGGGTCGTAGGATTCCACGGCCTCCAGCACATAGGCCTCGCCGTCGGCTTCGAGCGATGAAAGCGCGATCTGGTGGTCGCCGGTGGCGTCCGCGATCCGGATCTCGCCCGCGCCGAAGTCCAGTTCGGCGGCATCGGACACGTTGGCGAGCCGCAGGATCCGCGCGCGCAGAGCCTCGCCGCAAAGCCGTGCGGCATTGCCGGTGATGAAGGTCTGGCGGCTGGCGGAAGTCTTGCCTGCGTCCGGCGTCAGATCCGTATCGGGACCGATCAGCTCGATCTGCGTGACCGGCACGCCCAGCGCCGTGGCGAAGATCTGGGTGATCACCGTGTTGGAGCCCTGACCGATGTCGGTTGCGCCCTGATGCAGCACGATGCGGCCGTCCAGGGTGACGCCTGCGCGAATGGTGGACGGGTTGGACATAGAGGTGTTGCCGCAGCCGTACCAGCCGCCGGCAATCCCGACCCCGCGGCGGATTTGCCCGCCCCTGGCGTTGAAGGCTTCTGCGTCCGCCAGCGCCCGTTTCCAGTGGGTTTCCAGCGCATCGAAACAGTCGGCGATGCCCATGCCGTTTTCAAAGACCTGACCGGTCACCGTCGGATCGCCGTTGCGCAAGGCGTTCTTGCGGCGAAATTCCAGCCGGTCCATGCCAAGCGCATTGGCGAGATCGTCGTAGAGCGGTTCCTGGGCGAGCGCCGATTGCGGCACGCCGAAGCCCCGGAAGGCACCAGACGGCGCCGTGTTGGTGTGGATTCCAGCGCTGCGGGCGACATAGTTCGGCGTCTTGTAGGGGCCGGAGGCATGGATCGGCACCCGGTTGGCGACCGTCGGACCCCAGCTCGCATAAGCACCTGTATTGAAGGTGCCGTCGAACTCCGCGGCAACGATGTTGCCTTCCGCGTCCGCCCCGATCCGCATGGTGATTTCGGACGGGTGGCGCTTGGTCGAGGTGGCGATGGATTCCGTTCGCGTGTAGGTGATGCGCACCGGACGCTCGAGAAGCCAGGCGGCAAGCGCCACGTAAGGCTGGGTGGTCAGATCGAGCTTGGAGCCGAACCCGCCACCAACGGCTGTCGGGACGATGCGGATGGCGTCCTTCGGCAGTCCGAGCAGAACCGCCAGACCTTCCTTGTTCATGACCGGGGCCTGGGTGCAGCAATGCACCTCGATGCGGTCACCGACGCGCCGTGCAAAGGCTGCCTCCGGCTCGATATAGCCGTGTTCGATGAACCCGGTCGAAAACGAGCCTTCCGCAACCACGGCGGCCTCGGCCATCGCGGTCTCTGTCTCGCCGCGCTTGACGAAGCCACGGCACATGACGTTTTGTGCGCGGCCCTGATGCAGATCCGAAATCCCGGTCGCCTCTTCCGGCAGGAGCGCATGGGGCAGCGGCTCGAACGTGACCGGAAATTCCGCCAGATCGAGGCCATTGACCAGATCCGCCGGACCGACGATGGCGGCGACCGCCTCTCCCTTGAAGAGGGTTTCTCCCTCGGCGAACATCGGTTGATCCTCGAAGCCCGGGATCACGCCGAAGCAGTTCTTGCCCGGCACATCCTTCGCCGTCAGGACGAGGTCGAGGCCGTTTGAAGCCTTGTAGGCGTCGAGATCGCCCAGTTTGAAAGACGCATGATGATGCGGAGAGCGCACGACGCGCAGGGTCAGCGCATCCTCGGACGCAACGTCGTCGCCGAAGCGTTCGGTTCCGGAGACCTTGGGCAAACCGTCGATGCGGGCCATCGGAATGCCGACACCGCCGACGGGTCCTTCGGCGCGGGTATCGACGTCCATGACCGCGTCGATGATCTTGCGATAGCCGGTGCAGCGGCACAAAACACCGCCGAGGGCGTCCATGACCGCTTCTTCGTTCGGGCTTTCCTGCTTGCGGAGCAATCCGACGGCGGAAACCATCATGCCCGGCGTGCAAATTCCGCACTGGGCCGCCTGATGGCGCTGAAAGGAGGCGGCAAGGGCCTTGCCGATCTCATCATCCTTTGCGAGTCCTGCCTGGGTTTCGACCACCGCCCCTTCCACCTGGCCGAGCGCGGTGGTGCAGGCGCAGACCGGATTGCCGTCGATCAGAACGGTGCAGGCGCCGCAGTCGCCCGCATCGCAACCGACCTTGACGTCCTTCGCCCCGGCCCGCTCGCGCAGGGCATAGGAGAGACGTTCGGCCGGAGGCCCGTCCACCCGGACCGCTTGTCCATTCAGGCGAAAGGTTACGCCCTGCATATCGTCCATATCAGCGAGAGCCATGGTCAGTTCCCCTCCTGCGCTGCCATCAGGACCGCACGCGCGATCAGTTCGCGGGCCGCCGCCAGCCGGTAGTCTGCCGATGCCCGCACATCGTCGATGGGCGCCAGCGGCGACAGGTCCGAATTTTCAAGACAGGCCCTGATCGCGTCCGGCTCCGCCTTGATCCCGTTCAAGGCCTGTTCAACGGCGGTCAGCCGCCGGGCGACCGCAGAGCAGGAACCGACGGAGACAGCGACATAGGTAATGTCACCATCATCCGCGCATTCCAGGACGACAGCCACCATGGCAATCGAAATAACGAGATACCGCCGGGCACCGAGCTTCAGGAAAGCGGAGTGGCATGCCGGCCAGTCGGGCACCAGAACAGCGGTGACCATTTCGCCCGGCTGAAGCGCCGTCTGACGAACACCGGTGATGAAATGATCGAGCGGCAGAACCCGGGTTCCAGCCGGACCGGCGATTTCCACCTCGGCATCGAGCGCCAGAAGCGGCGGCACGCCATCGGCCGCAGGCGATGCGTTGCAGAGATTGCCCGCAATCGTGCCGGCATTCTGGATCTGGATGGAGCCCACTTCCCTTGCTGCCTGTTGCAGGGCGAGGAATTGCGCGGGCAGATCCGCGTCCCGGATTTCAGACCATGTCGTCGTCGCGCCGAAGCGCCAGACACCGCCACTTTTCGAAATGCCGCTGAGGCCTTCGATCCTGCTGAGGTCGATCACCGGATCCGTCGCCGTCCGCCCTCCGAGAGCCGGAAAGAAATCGGTTCCTCCGGCCAGGATCCTGACAGGCTGCCCGGCCATCAGATGCAAGGCGGCCTCTACTGTTTCGGGTCTGTGGAATTGCATCGGCGTCCTCAATGCATTTCGTTTGCATACTAACGAATTAGAACCACATCTGAAAAAACTGTCAAGCAGCACCTCCCGGAATTCGCGCCTAAATTTTGCGCATGCATTTTTCGGTTGCTTTCTCCATAATATTCATTTGTATACTAACGAATATATCGCCGAAGCGGCTGCACCGCCGACAGACAGGAGAAGCGCTCATGTCCGAAACGCTCGAAATCGAAACGCCCATTCTGGCAGGAAAACCCTCGCCTTTTCCGGTTCCTGCCGGCTGCTACACCCTAACGGTTCAGGAGGTGCAGCACTACACCGACAGCCTGTTCCGATTCAGGGTAACACGGCCGATGCAGTTTCGCTTCCGCTCCGGCGAATTCGTCATGATCGGCCTGCCGAATGCGGAAAAGCCGGTGTTTCGTGCCTATTCGGTGGCAAGCCCCTCCTGGGACGAGGAACTGGAATTCTTCTCCATCAAGGTTCACGACGGGCCGCTGACCGAACACCTGCAGAAAATCCAGCCCGGCGACACGGTCCTGATGCGCAAGAAGGCGACCGGAACCCTGGTCAACGACGCGCTCCTGCCCGGCAAACGGGTCTGGATGTTTTCCACCGGCACCGGCATCGCCCCTTTCGCCAGCCTGATCCGGGACCCGGAGACCTACGAAAAGTTCGACCAGGTCATCCTGACCCACGGCTGCCGCACCGTTCCCGAACTGAAATACGGCGAGGATCTGGTGGCAAGTCTCCGCGACGATCCGCTGGTCGGCGACCTCGTGCGGGACAAGCTCATTCACTACACGACCGTGACCCGGGAAGACTTCGTCCGTAAGGGCCGGCTTACCGATCTGATCGTTTCGGGTAAACTCTTCGACGACCTCGGCCTGCCGCGCATGGGGCCGGAAGAAGACCGCGCCATGATTTGCGGGTCCATGGCCATGCTGAAAGACACGAAGGAGCTGTGCCTCAGCCACGGACTGGAGGAGGGCGCGAACAACAAGCCGGCACAATTTGTCGTGGAACGCGCCTTCGTGGACTGACGATCTGATGCGATTTGCAGCAAGGCTGCCCAGCAAATCAGCGCAAGCCGGATGCAAACCGCATTGACACCATTTTTGAAAACATGTTTGCATACTAACGAAATGCAGGCATGGCATTTGAGGAGTCACGACGTTGACTGCAGCCGAGGGCAAACCAGAAAAGATCCGCTGCGATGCTTGTCCGGTCATGTGCTACATCGCCGACGGCCGGTCCGGCGCCTGCGATCGCTATGCCAATGACAACGGGCAGCTTGTCCGCCTCGATCCGCTGACGATTCTGGAAAAGACCGAAGCCGCCGGCGGCGACATCGTCCCCTTCCTGGAAAAGGAATGGGATGGCGACATCCTGCCTCCGACCGACGGGTTCGTGACCGCCATCGGCGCCGGCACCACCTATCCCGACTACAAGCCTGCCCCCTTCATCGTCTCTTCCGAAGTCGACGGTGTGGACATGATCACCGTGGTGACCGAAGGCATCTTCAGCTACTGCGGCGTCAAACTGAAGATCGACACCGACCGGCACCTGGGGGTGGAATGCTCCCCCGTTCGGGCCGAGGGCGAAGTCATCGGTCACGTGACAACTTCCGAATACGGCAGCCAGATGCTCTCGCTCGGCGGCGTGCATCACCTCACCGGCGGTTCCAAGAAGGAAGGCCGCGTCACCTGCTCCGCCATGCTGGCGCTGTGCAACGGCGAGGAAGTCGACCTTACGATCGACAATGGCGTTGAGCTCAAGGTCCAGGCCGGACAACCGCCAGTGATCAACGGCGAGCTCGAAGAACGCATGCGCGTCGGCTGCGGCTCGGCGACCGTCGGCATGTTCGCCGCCCAGTGGAAAGGCCTTGTCGACGAAGTGGTGGTGGTCGACGATCACATCACCGGCGTCATGTCCGAGCACCAGGCCGGCAAGGTCATCGGCTGGGAGCCGACCGGCATCAAGATCAATGGCCGCCGCTCCACGCCCGGCCGCTATTTCCAGGTTGCCGAACCCGGCACCGGCTGGGGCGGAACCAACCTGCAGGACCCGCTCGCCATCATCGGCAAGTTCAATCCGAAGGAAGCCAGGCCGGGACTGTCGATCCTGATGGTGTCGACCACAGGCGAGCACTCCGCCTATTACGAACTGAACGAAGACCTCGTGCCGGTTCAACAGGAGATGCCGGAGCGGCTCCAGCCCTCGGTCAAACGGATCGAAGAAAACTGCGAACCGGCGCTGACATCTGTCCTGTTCATGGCCGGTGCCGGCGGTTCCCTGCGTTCCGGGGTGACGGAACATCCCGTCGGGCTGACCCGCTCGGTCCAGAACTCGCTGACTTACGTGAGCTGCGGCGGCGCGCCGGTCTATATCTGGCCGGGCGGCGGCATCACCTTCATGGCCGATGTCACCCGCATGCCGAAGAACGCGTTCGGCTATGTGCCCACCCCTGCCCTCGTCGCCCCGATCGAATTCACCATGCGGGCGGACGACTACCGGGCGCTCGGCGGACACATGGACTATGTCATGCCGCTGGCGGAAGCCCTCACCGGCAAGACCGGGCGGCAGAACGACCACATTCTGAAAGGCCGCCGCGGCGTGTCGTCTCCGGGCGACAATCCCTGGCCGACCGGCTCCGGCAACTATCCCTGGAAAAAGGGTGCCAGATGACGAAGCGGGCCTGGTCAGAAACCGTATCGGCAAAACTGCTTCCGGACGGACGCCGGCTGCACCTGCAGCACGGCCCGATCGATCTGATCCTCGAGGCCTGTGGAGAAGACCGCGAAGTCGCCAAGGCCTATGACCAGGCTCTTGCTGCCTTTGAAACGGTCCTGACGGATCTGGTCATCGAACTGCCCCGCCTGCGCTCTGCAAGCGGACCGGTGCCGCAGGGCGAGATCGCCCGGGCCATGTGGGCGGCGACCTCCGCCTTTGCTCCGGAATTCATCACCCCGATGGCGGCTGTCGCCGGCAGCGTCGCCGACCACGTCCTGAAACGGATGATCGCGGGACGGGACCTCACGCGCGCCTATGTCAACAACGGCGGCGACATCGCCCTTCATCTGGCGGAAGGTACGTTCCGGATCGGCATCTGCGACGACCCGGTCACCGGCAAGGCCGGTGGCTTCGTTCAGCTCAGACCGGAAGACGGGATCGGAGGCATCGCCACGAGCGGATGGCGGGGACGGTCCCATTCCCTCGGCATTGCGGACGCGGTGACGGTGCTGGCGGAAACGGCTGCTCAAGCCGATGCCGCGGCAACCATGATCTCCAACAGGATCGATCTGCCCGGTTCGGAGAAAATCACAAGGGAAGCGGCTTCGGACCTGTCCCCGGACACGGATCTCGGCGACCGGCTGGTAACCACCGGCGTCGGCGACCTTTCGATGAGCGAAATCCATACTGCGCTGGCAAACGGAGAACAGGCTGCGCAGGCCTATCTTTCCAACGGGCTGTTCAAGGCCGCCTATCTGGGGCTTGCCGGAGAACGTCGGATCGTTGCCGCTGCCAGCACCGAACATCTCAATAAACACGCAATACAAAACATCAGGGAGGCCGCCTGTGCCTGAACCAGTCGTGCGCAAGACCGCACTCATCGTCGAGGAAATCTTTCACGAAGGCGGCCCCGTGGCCGACAAACCCCTGCGCCGCGCGGCGATGCTCTGTGTCATCAAGAATCCCTTTGCAGGGTCGTACGTGGAAGACATCGCCGGCTTCATGGACGACCTGAAGCCGCTCGGCGTCGACATGGCCCGCAAGCTGGTCGAAGCGCTCGGCGGTGACGCGAGTGTCATCGAGGGCTACGGCAAGGGTGCGATCATCGGCACGGCCGGCGAACTGGAACACGGGGCGCTTTGGCATGTGCCCGGCGGCTATTCCATGCGGGAAATCCTGCCGTCCTCCAACGCCATCGTTCCCTCCACCAAGAAGATCGGCGGACCGGGAACCCGGCTGGACGTTCCCGTCACCCATTGCAATGCGTCTTATGTGCGCTCCCATTTCGATGCCATGGAAGTCGGCCTCGCCGACGGGCCGAAGGCGGACGAGATGATGGTCGTCCTGGTGATGACCACCGGCCCCCGCATTCATGCGCGGGTCGGCGGGCTGAAAGCCTCCGAAATCAAGGGGGAAGACGGCCTGCGATGACCGCCCGGATCCGCAAACTCGTGACCATAATGGAAGCCGTCGAGCGGGAGGCCGGCCAGGCCGTCTCGCCGCCGGCTGTCCGGGTTTGCTGTGCCGCCGTCATCGCCAATCCGTTTGCAGGCCGTTACGTTGAGGATCTGTCCGAGCTGATGACGGTTGGCGCGGAAATGGGATCCCTTCTGGCCCGGCGCTGCCTCGACCTGAGCGGGCTCAAGCCGGACTCCATCCAGAGTTTCGGCAAGGCGGCCATGGTCGGCGAAGCCGGAGAGATCGAACACGCGGCCGCCCTTCTGCACCCGGCGCTCGGGGCGCCGCTCAGAGAGGTTCTGGGCGGCGGGAAAGCGCTGGTGCCGTCGTCGAAAAAGATGGGCGGGCCCGGAGACACGCTGGATGTGCCGCTCGGCCACAAGGACGCGGCCTATGTGCGCTCCCATTTCGACGGCATGCCGATCCGGATATCCGACGGTCCGCGCGCCAATGAAATTCTGATTGCGATTGCCCTTGCCCCCACGGGCCGCCCGTTGCCCCGGGTTGGCGGGCTGACGCATGATGAAGTCACCGGAAAAGATGGGCTGAGATAGCAACCGCCAGGAGGGAGAAGGACCATGGAATTCGTTCGAAACGCTTGGTACGTCGCCGGCTGGTCTTCCGAGATCGACCAGGAACTGCGCCGCTTCACGATCCTCAATGAGCATATCGTGATGTACCGCAAGTCGGACGGCTCCGTGGCGGCCCTTGAAGACCGTTGCCCGCACCGCCTGCTGCCGCTCTCCCAGGGCAAGCGAATCGGCGACGACATCCAGTGCGGTTATCACGGCATGACCTTCGACTGCGACGGCAAATGCGTGCGCATTCCCGGCCAGAGCAATCTCCCCCCCTCCGCTTACGTGGATTCCTACCCGGTCCATGAACGCCATGACATCGTCTGGATCTGGATGGGCGACAAGGAGAAAGCCAATCCGGACGATATCTTCGACATGCCGGAATTCGACGACCCGGCCTGGGCCGCGCATCAGGGCGATGCTTTGCATCTGAAATCGAACTATCTCAATGTGGCGGAAAACCTGGTCGACCCGGCCCATGTCAGCTTCGTCCACCCGACCACGCTCGGGAACTCGGCATCGGAAAATGTTCCGGTTCACGTCTCGACCGAGGGCAAGGCCATCGTCGCCTGGCGCTGGATCCGGGACGCGGAGCCGATCGGCTTCTTCAAGAAATTCGGCGGGTTCGCCGAGAACGTCGACCGCTGGCACTACTACTATCTCTATACGCCGTGCACGGCTGTGATCGACTTCGGCAGCGCGCCGACCCGCGACAATCTCGCGGAAGAGGACCGTGACAAGGGCAACCGCATCTTCGCCCTGCATTTCATGACACCGGTCACGGAGAGCTATACCATCGACCGCTGGATGCACATTCGCAACACGGCGATCGACGACGAGACGGCCTCTGAGAGCATGGATGCCATGTTCCGGGTCGCCTTTCAGGAGGACAAGGCGATTCTCGAATCCATTCAGTTGGAGGAGGATCGTCCCGCCAAACGCCGCCCCATCCGCATCGCCATAGACAAGGGACCGATGGTCTACCGTAAACGCATCAGTGAACTGATCGAGCAGGAACGGACACAGGACGTTGCGTCCAATCCGACACCGGCCTACGTCTATCACGACTGACCCAGACAAGAGCCGGATCAACCGGCCCCGGCCCCAACCGAACAACAGATAAAGAGCGGCCGAAAAGGCCGCCGTCATCACCGACCAGAATGAGGGAAAACATGAAGCATTTGAAAACACTGGTGGCAGCGGCCACCGCTCTCCTGACCGTTGCGGGTTCGGCGCATGCCGCAGACCCGATCAAGATCGGCGAGATCAACCACTACAAGCGCCTTGCCGCCTTCGCCGAGCCCTACAAAAAGGGCATCGAACTGGCGCTTGACGAAGTCAACGGCGCCGGCGGCGTCCTGGGTCGTCCGCTGGAATTCATCTTCCGCGACGACAACGGCAAGCCGGGCGATGCGGTAAAGATCGCCGAAGAACTCATGACCCGCGATGGCGCCGTCATGCTGACCGGCACCATCCTGTCCAACGTCGGCCTGGCGATCTCCTCGTTGGCCGCCGAGAAGGGCTACATCTACCTGGCCGCCGAACCGCTGGCCGATGCCATTGTCTGGGAGTCGGGCAACCCCTACACCTTCCGTCTGCGCACTTCCACCTACGTGCAGGCCGCCATGCTGGCAGAGGAAGCCGCCAAGACGGATGCGGTCCGCTACGCCACCATCGCGCCGAACTATGCCTACGGCACGGCAGCCGTGGCCGCCTTCAAGGAAAGCCTGAAGAAGCTGAAGCCGGAAGTCGAGTTCGTCACCGAACAATGGCCGGCCCTGTTCAAGATCGATGCGGGCGCGGAAGTCCAGGCCATCGAGGCCGCCAAGCCCGATGCGATCTACAACGTGACCTTCGGCACCGACCTGCAGAAGTTCGTCCGTGAAGGCAACACCCGCGGTCTGTTCGACGGCCGCAAGGTCTACGGCCTGCTCACCGGCGAGCCGGAATACCTCGACCCGCTCGGCGACGAGGCACCGGAAGGCTGGTTCGTGACCGGCTATCCCTGGTACGGCGTTACGGACGGTCCGGCAAAGACTTTCGTCGATGCCTATATCGCCGCCTATCCGGACGAAACCCCGAAGATCGGCTCCCTCGTCGGCTACATGACCGTCCAGAGCATCGCCGCTGCCCTGGAGAAAGCCGGTTCCACCGACACCAAGGCCCTGCTGGCCGCCTTCAAGGACCTGAAGGTCGACACGCCGATGGGTGAGATCACCTATCGCGGCCTCGATCATCAGTCCACCATGGGCGCCTACGTCGGCACCACCGCCGTCAAGGACGGCAAGGGCGTGATGGTCGACTGGGAATACAAGAGCCCGGTTCCGTACATGCCGAGCGACGAGGAAATCAAGAAGATGCGCCCGGCCGAGTAAGCCGGACGCAGGATCCTCTCTTCGCATAACGTCCGCCGCGCGTGATCCATCTGTGCGCGGCGGACACGGGCTCCCCTTTGGTTTCGGATAGATAGATCGTCATGGGTCTTTTTGTGGCACAGCTCCTGACGGGGCTTGCAAATGCGGCAGCATTGTTTCTCGTCGCCTCCGGACTTTCGCTGATTTTCGGCGTCACCCGGATCGTGAATTTCGCGCACGGATCGCTCTACATGCTGGGCGCCTATTTCGGCGTGACGCTGATGAACATGCTGCCCGGCGCCTTCGGCTTCTGGGGCTCGATCCTGATGTCGGGGCTTATTGTCGGCCTGATCGGCATCGTCATCGAGATTTGCGTTCTGCGGCCCGTCTATCGCGCGCCGGAACTGTTCCAGCTCGTGGCCACCTTCGGCGTGATCCTGGTGATCCAGGACCTGACCCTGATGATCTGGGGCGCGGAGGACCAGCTCGGTCCGCGCGCGCCCGGCCTGAAGTCCGTCGTCCGCATCCTGGGCGAACCGGTGCCGCAATACGACCTGGCACTCATCGCGGTCACGCCCTTTATCCTGCTGGCGCTGTGGTGGCTGATCGCCAAGACACGCGTGGGCATTCTCGTTCGCGCCGCCACCCAGGATCGGGAAATGGTCGGCGCGCTCGGCGTCAACCAGTCCTGGCTCTTCACCGGCGTCTTCTTCCTCGGCTCCGCGCTTGCCGGTCTCGGCGGCGCGATCCAGCTGCCAAAGGGCGGCGCGGATCTGCTGATGGACCTGAACATCATATCCGCCGTCTTCGTCGTGGTCGTCATCGGCGGCATGGGGTCCATTCCCGGCGCCTTCGTGGCCTCCGTCCTCATTTCCGTTCTCAACGTGTTCGGCGTGTCCTATCTGCCGCAGAGCACGCTGGTGCTGATGTATGTGGTCATGGCCGTCGTCCTGCTGGTCCGCCCCTACGGCCTGTTCGGCCGTGAGGAAAAGGCCGGCGAGCACGGACAGGTGGGCGAACCGGAGCGGCCGATCCGCCCGGCAAGCGCGCGCGGGCGGCTTCTTGTCGCCGCCCTGCTCGCGGTGCTGGCGCTGGTTCCGGTGTTCGGCGGCAACTTCACCCAGGTGCTGATCACCGACATCGTCATCTTCTGCCTGTTCGCCGCCTCCCTGCAATTCATGCTCAGCACCGGCGGCCTGGTCAGCTTCGGCCATGCCGCCTATTTCGGCGGCGGCGCCTATGCCGCAGCTCTTCTGGTCACCTATGCGGGCAGTCCGATGGAACTCGCGTTCCTGCTCGCTCCGCTCGCCGCCGGCCTGCTTGCCATCATTTTCGGATGGTTCTGCATCCGCCTCAGCGGTGTCTATTTCGCCATGCTGACGCTCGCCTTCAGCCAGCTCATCTGGTCGCTGGTGTTCCAGTGGTACGACGTCACCGGCGGGGACGACGGACTGGTCAATATCTGGCCGGCCGAATGGCTGTCGGGTACCACGACCTATTACTATTTCACCCTGATCGTCGGCGTCGGCGGCATCATCCTCTTGCGCCACCTGACGCATGCCCCTCTCGGCTACACGCTGCGCGCGACCCGGGACAGCGCCCGTCAGGCGGAGGCGACCGGTATCAACGTCAAGCGCGTCCAGTGGGTGGCCTTCGCCACCGCCGGCGCCATGGCGGGTCTTGCGGGCGGGCTGTTCGTGTTCTCCAAGGGCTCGATCTTTCCCAACGAACTGGAGATCGGCAAAAGCTTCGATGCGCTGATCGTGGTGTTCCTGGGCGGTGTGAAGACCCTGTCCGGCGGTGTGGTCGGCGCGGCCTTCATGGAAAGCGCGAAAGACTGGCTGACGCGTCTGGAATACTGGCGCCTGGTGCTCGGTCTCGTGATCATCGGCGTTGTCATCATCGCGCCCGACGGCATCGTGGGCACCGTTCGCAAGGTCAGCGAACGCATCGGCTTGCGCCGCAGCGAGGAGTTCATGAAATGACGGCTGTTCTCAAGGTCGAAAATCTCGTGCGGACCTTCGGCGGCGTCAAGGCGGTCAACGGCGTCAGCTTCGAAGTCGCCCCCGGCGAACTGAAGGCCCTGATCGGGCCCAACGGCGCGGGCAAGTCCACCTGCTTCAACATGCTGATGGGACAGCTGAAGCCCACTTCCGGCAAGGTCTTTCTCAACGGAGAGAACATCACCGGCCGACCGCCGCGGGACATCTGGCGGCGTGGCGTCGGCCGCACGTTCCAGATCACCGGTACCTATCAGAGCATGACGGTGGCGGAAAACGTTCAGATGGCGCTTATGTCCCATCACCGCAAACTGTTCGCGGTCCGACCCTACGCCTACAGGCTTTACCGGGACGAGGCGCTCGGCCTGCTCGACGTGGTCGGCATGGCGGACCAGGCCGACCGCGCCTGCGCCATTCTGGCCTATGGCGATCTGAAACGGCTGGAGCTCGCCATCGCGCTTGCCAATGAGCCGACCCTGCTGCTCATGGACGAACCCACTGCCGGCATGGCGCCGAAGGAGCGGATTAACCTGATGCAGCTGACCGCCGATATCGTCCGGGACCGGGGCGTCAGCGTTCTGTTCACCGAACACGACATGGACGTGGTCTTTGCCCATGCCCACCACATCATGGTGCTCAACCGCGGCGAGCTGATCGCCGACGGAACGGTGGCGGAAGTACGCAACAACGAGAAGGTTCAGGAAGTCTATCTTGGCGGCGGAACCCTCTTCGAACAGGAGAAGGCCGATGCTTGAGATCTCCGGTCTGAACAGTTTCTACGGCAAGGCCCATATCCTGAACGATCTCGGCTTTTCCGTTTCGCGCGGCGAAGTGGTCGCCCTGCTCGGACGCAACGGCGCGGGCAAGACCACCACGATGAAATCCATCATGCAGCTCGTGCGGCCGAAATCCGGCAAGGTGCAGTTTGACGGCAAGGACATCACCGCCATGCCCTCACACAAGGTCGCGCGCTTCGGCCTCGGCTATGTGCCCGAAGAACGGCGGATCTTCACCGACCTGACCATTCTGGAAAACCTGGAAGTCGGTCGTCAGGGCACTCGGTCCGACGCCCCCGCCTGGACGGTCGACGCCTTGTTCGAGCTGTTCCCGAACCTGTCGGAACGGCGCTACAACCGGGGCAAGGCGCTGTCCGGCGGCGAACAGCAGATGCTCACCATCGCCCGCACCCTGATGGGCAATCCCAAGCTGCTGCTGCTGGATGAACCGTCGGAAGGCATCGCGCCGGTGATCGTGGAACAGATGGCCAAGACCATTCTCCGCTTCAAGCAGGAAGGTCTGACGGTCATCATCTCCGAGCAGAATCTGCATTTTGCCCGGATCGTCGCCGACCGGGCGATCATAATCGAGAGCGGCGAGAAGAAGTTCGACGGTACATTTTCCGACCTTGAAAAACAGCCGGAGATCCGCGATGCATACCTGTCCGTGTAGCCGTCGCGGCGATTGAGGAAAAAGCGTGACCGACCCAGTCGAAGAAACCCTGGAACCGGCTTCCGGAGAAAATCGGGAAACACAGCCGGCACCGGACCATGGCCCGGATCATGGCTATGTTCTGGACGAGCAGATCGGCTATCTTCTGCGCAAGGCGTACCAGCGCAACGCGGTCATCTTTTCCGAGAAAATTCACGACCTGACACCCACCCAGTTCGCCGTCATGGCGCGCCTGACGGAACTGGGTTCGGTCTCCCAGAACCAGCTCGGCCGCACCGTCGGCCTCGACGTGGCGACCACCAAGGGCGTGGTCGACCGGCTCAGTGCGCGCGGTTTCGTAACGTCCAAGAAAGATCCGAACGACCGGCGCCGGCAGCTGATTTCCCTCACCCCGGAGGGCTGGCGGCATTTCCTCTCCAATGCTTCGCTTGGCCTTGAGGTTTCCGCGGAAACCATCGCGCCGCTGACCCAGTCTGAACAACGCACGCTCCTGCGGCTTCTGAAAAAGATGCAATAGGCCGGGGTCGCGGGTCGGTCCTGCTGCGACTTTATTATCTGCATCCGAAAATGATCCATCCGGATCATTATTACTACATATGATTCATTTGTTGCAGATATCCGTGAAGCAGGATAATATCCGCTCCATGGACCACGCTCCCCTGAACACCGAAATTCTTGCCAGGTTCGACACCATGTCGGCGCAGCTTCAGGCTGCGGCGCGGTTCGTGCTCGACCGGCCGCGCGATGTGGCGCTCCTGTCCATGCGCGAGCAGGCCCGGCAGGCGGGCGTCCAGCCGGCGACGATGACGCGACTTGCCAAACATCTGGGCCTGAACGGCTACGAGGATATTCGGGAGCGTTACGCGGAGGCAGTGCGCGGCGGCGGGCTCGGCTTCTCCGGCAAGGTAACCGCCCAGCAGGCCAGCCAGAAACTGAAAGGCGACGCAGCCCTTGCAGCCGACATGCTTGGCGCGATCGGCGGACAGGTCCAGAGCCTGACTAATCCGGAGTTTCTCAGCCATGTCGTGGCTGCGGCCGACGCCCTCTCCCGCGCCCGGCGCGTCTACTGCCTCGGTCTCAGGGCAAGCCATGCCATTGCCTGGCATCTTCATTACGTCCTGACCCTGACCGGGCGGCAGTCCGTTCAGGTCGACGGCATTGCCGCGACCGGCCCCGACTGCCTCGCTCATGCGGGGCCGGACGATGTGCTGTTCGCGGTCAGCATCGCTCCCTATACGAAGCTGACCCTCGAGCTTGCCGACTATGCGGTTCAAAACGGCATTCCCGTCGTCGCCCTGACCGACAGCGCGGTCGCGCCGCTCGCCCAGATCGCAAAGCACACGGTTCTGGTGCCGACCGGCAGCCCGTCGTTCTTTCACACCATGTCCCCCGGCTTCATCGTCGCTGAAATTCTCGGCGCGATCGTCGCCGGGCGCAGCGGCGAGGACGCCCTTGCCGCCCTCACCCACGTCGATGCGCTGCATGCCACACTCGGCAGCCACGTCCAGTCTCTCTCAGCCAAGAGGTCGTCATGACCCATCTTCTGCATCGCAATGCCAATGCCGCCATGCCCGTCGCCGTCAGCGGCAAGGGCGTCGAACTCTTCGACAACACCGGAAAGGCCTATATCGACGCCTCGGGCGGGGCCGCCGTGTCCTGCCTCGGCCACAGCCATCCGGACGTTCTGGCAGCCCTTCATAAGCAGTTGGACCAGCTTGCCTATGCCCACACCGGCTTCTTCACGACGGACGTCGCCGAAAAACTCGCGGACAATCTTGTCGCGCATGCGCCCGACGGCCTGGACCACGTCTATCTGGTGAGTGGCGGCTCGGAAGCGGTCGAGGCAGCCCTGAAGATGGCCCGGCAGTATTTCGTCGAAAAGGGCGAGCCGCAGCGCCGGCACATCATCGCGCGCCGGCAAAGCTATCACGGCAACACGCTCGGCGCGCTCGCCACGGGCGGCAACGAATGGCGGCGGAGCCAGTTCAAGCCGCTTCTCGTCGAGACGCACCACATCGATCCATGCTTCGCCTACCGGTTCCAGCAGGAAGGCGAAAGCGATGCGGAGTACGCGGCACGCGCAGCGCAGGCGCTGGAGGACAAGATCCTGGAACTCGGCGCTAATGAGGTGATTGCCTTTGTCGCCGAAACCGTGGTCGGGGCGACAGCCGGCGCCGTGCCGCCGGTCGGGGACTATTTCAAGCGAATCCGCGAAATCTGCGACCGCTACGGCGTCCTGCTGATCCTCGACGAGGTGATGTGCGGCATGGGCCGGACCGGGACGCTGCATGCCTGCGAACAGGATGGCGTCTCACCGGACCTGATGACCATCGCCAAGGGGCTTGGCGGCGGCTACCAGCCGGTCGGCGCGGTCCTGCTGCAGGCCAAGATCTTCGAGGCCTTTTCCAAGGGCTCCGGCTTCTTCCAGCACGGACATACCTACATGGGCCACCCGATGGCGGCAGCGGCGGGTCTTGCCGTGCAGGAGGTCATCCAGCGCGACAACCTGCTCGCCAATGTGAAGGCCATGGGCGGTCTGCTGGAAAGCCGGCTCACCGAGCGCTTCGGCAATCACCATCATGTCGGCGATATTCGAGGCCGGGGCCTGTTTCAGGCGATCGAGCTCGTCGAGGATCGGTCGAAGAAAAACCCGTTCGATCCTGCGCTCAAATTGAACGCCAGGATCAAGCGTGAAGCGATGGCCCGGGGGCTGATGGTCTATCCGATGGGCGGGACCATCGACGGGCTGACCGGCGACCACGTGCTGATCGCCCCGCCGTTCATTTCCGAGCCAGGCCACATCGACGCCATTGTCGAACGGCTGGGCGATGCGGTGGACGCGGCCCTGGTGGCTTAGGGCCAGATCCTTTCGGCAAATGGCGCGTCAGAGTTTGCTGGGCGGGACGCCGAAAGTGCTTTTGAACTGTTTGGAAAACTCGCTGGAACTGCTGAAACCGCAAGCATAGGCGATTTGCGTCAGGGACCGGTTCGCCGCGTTGTTCTCGATCATCCCGCGCGCTGCACTCAGGCGGCGGCGCTTCAGGCGCTCCATGACGGTCTCGCCGTCCGAGAATGCCTTGTAGAGGTAGCTGCGCGAAATTCCGCAGCCGGCGGCGATTTTCTCCGGGGTCAGGGACATGTCCCGGTAATGCGCGTCCAGAAAGGCGACCACGCGGGCGCGGATGGACTGGATTGCCAGGCTGTCCTCCGACGAGGCGCCGCCGGATACCAAAAAGAAGGCAACGGTATCGAGCATCTGGTTGGTCATGAACTCGACGGAGCGCTCGTCGAGACTGTCCGCGTTTTTCAGAAGTTCTACGATCAGCCTTTGCATCATATGGAAAATCGCGTCCGGCTGGACGATTTCCCGTGACAGGATGTCCGTTTTCCGGCCCACGCGATGCTCGAGTGCGGACAGGGGGATCTTGATGTTGAAGGTCGAATATTCCTCGGCGACCTTGAGCTTCGCGGCCAGGCCGTTGTTCAGCAGATAGGCGTTCTGGGGCACGAGATGCGCGGAAGCATCCGCGATCTGGATGTCGGCGGACCCGGTTTCGGGAAAAGACAGGGAGTAAAACGGCTCCACGTCATTGCCCCGAGAGGGACGCGCCCGCTCGAATTGCTGATTGCCGAAGGCGATCCGGCTGAAGGTGAGCGCGCCGACCTTGCGGCTGTAGAGACTGCCGGTCACCTCCCCTTCCCTTATGGCGCGCAGGTTCACCGCTCCCCAAAGCTGTCCGAATACGGTCCGCCAGTGATCGGCCCTGTGTCTGTCGCTGACGGCGTCCGTGCGCCCGACAAGCGGCAGCAGCCTTGTCCGGGGATCCGGATCCAACTCCGCCAATTCCGTCATGTGTCCTCCCACAGACCTTCGAGTGGACGCTAGCACAAAAGACAGTGTGCTCCAACGCAAGCCCGGCGGAGATGCGGCTCCTAAAGTCGACGATGAGAAAATTCGGGAGGATTGCATGAAACATTCCATTACCTTCGCATTCGCCGCCGGCGTCATCGCCCTGTCGAGCCCGACACACGCGCAGACGACCGAGTGGACGCTGGCCTATCTTCCGGTCAAGGGGACGATCTACGAGGAAGTCGCCCTCGCCATCCCCGAGCGGATCGAGAAGGTCACAGACGGCCGTCTGAAAATCACCGCGAACTCGTCCCTGATGAAGGGCAACCGCTTTTTGGAAGGCGTCCGTGAGGGCCTGGTGGCCATGACCCTGCCGCTGCCGGGCTACTACAGTGGCACGCAACCCCTGTTCACCGTCCCGAGCCTGCCGGGGATCTCGGAAAGCTACGACGATCTGAAAGCGCTCATGGCGTCTGACTACGGCGACAAGGTGCGCGCCATCTATCACGACACCTACAATGCCACCCAACTCATGGGCACCGCCTTCTGTCCGCAGACGCTGTTCTCCACAAAGCCGATCACGACGGTCAAAGACTGGTCCGGCAAGAAGCTGCGCGTGAACAACAGGGGAACCGGTCTGGTTGCGGCCGAACTCGGCGCGATCAGCGTTTCGCTGTCCGCCGGCGAAGTTCTGCCTGCCCTGGAGCGCGGCGTCATTGACGGCGTCATCACCGACAGTTGTTGGGCTTATGGCGCCGGCTTCAGCACGGTGATCTCCAACGCGGCCGACTGGCCGATGGGCAGCGTGGTGCCGACGCCGGTGCTGGTGAACAACGATGCCTGGGCCGCCCTTCCGGAAGATCTCCGGGAAACCGTCGCCGCCGAGTTCCGGAAGATCGAAGCGGAATTCGAAACCCGGTGGCGCGAGCGCGTGGCCGAGATGCCCGCCCTGTGGCGCGAGGCCGGTGTCGACTACATCAATGTCCCCGACGCGGAGATGGCCAAGGTCTATTCCGAAGAGGTTCAGGCGCCGGTGCTGGCCGCGTGGCGCGAGGACATGGCGCGCGCGGACCTTGACGCCGACGCGGTGCTGTCGAGCGCGAAAGCCGCTGTCGGGAGCCGGTGATGGCACTTGCTGAAGGCAAAGTGTCGGGGGCGCATACGCCCCCGACGGTCTCCGGCCTCGTGACCGCCGCCTCCCGCGTCCTGGCGCTCTTGGCGGTCTTCGCGATGCTGGCGAGCGTGAACTTCGAGGTGATCGGCCGGAGTTTCTTCGGCCATGCAACGATCTGGGTGACGGAAGTCTCCACCTATCTGGTCGTCGTCATCACCTTCGCCGGCGCAGCATTCGTCGCGGGCCGGGACGCCAATGTGCGGGTTGACCTGCTGCTCAACCGTCTGTCGCCCACCCTTCAGGAAACCGTCTCGAAAGCGCTTGCCTGGATCTCGGTTTTCATCGCGCTCGTGGTTCTCTGGAAAGTCACCGGATTCTGGGCCGAAAACTACGAAAGCGGCACCCGAAGCTGGAGCCTTCTCAACACACCTCTCTGGATTCCTCAGCTTTCGGCGGTCGTCGGTCTGACCGGGCTGGTTGTGACCCTCGCCCTGTCTTCGGCTTCCCGTTCCGGTGCCTGGGGCTATGTTCCGGTCGCCGGCGCCTTGCTGTACGTTCTTCTCGACGGGGCCGGCATCATTTCCGGCGGTCTGTCCCCGCACCGATCCGTTCTGCTGCTTGGCGGCCTGACGGTTTTTGCCGCCGCTCTCAGTTCCGGCGTTCGCGCGGCCGCAGCCGCCGCCTTGCTGGCCGCCCCGGCGGTGATCATGTTCCTGGCGACGAAGGACATGACGCTCGCTTCGAAATCAGCCGGCATGGTCCTTGTCCTGTTCTTCCTTCTGTTTGCCGGTCTGCCGGTGGTCTTCAGCCTGTTTGCAATCGGAATTTTCGCCATGCTGTTCTGGCTTCCGCCGGTCAGCCTCAATTACATCGGCGAGCGGGCATGGGGGGCCGTGAACACCTTTGAACTGGCGGCCATTCCCATGTTCGTCATGATGGGAAGCGTGCTGGTGCGCAGCAACGCTTCCGGCGAAATGTTCGCGGCAACCCGCCTGGGCATGGGCCGCGTCCGGGGCGGGCTCGCCTACGCCTCGATTCTGGCCTCCGGGATATTCGCGGCGGTTTCGGGGTCGAGCCTTGCCACGGCCGCCACGATGGGGCGGGTCGCCGGACCGGAGATGATGTCGGAAGGATACCGCGCGGAACTGGCCTATGGCGTTCTCGCCGCGGGGGGCACGCTGGGCATCCTGATCCCGCCGAGCATTGCCATGATCGTCTATGGTCCGCTGGCCGGCGTCCCGGTGACCGAACTGTTCATGGCAGGCATCGTCCCGGGCCTACTTATGATCGCAGCCTTCGCCCTGGTTGTGCTGGTCTGGACCATGGTCGACGGCACGGCCGCACCTGCGGGGCAAGGCTATACGGTCCGCCAGAAGCTTGCCGCCTTCAAAGGGGTCATGCCCTTTCTCGTCCTGATGATCCTGGTGCTCGGCTCCCTCTACGCCGGGGTCGCGACCCCGACGGAAGCCGGAGCGGTCGGCGTCCTGGGTGCTTTGGGTATCAGCTTCGTGCGCGGCACCCTGACCTTGCGCGCGTTCATCGGCTCTCTGGAGGAAGCGGCCCTGGCAACATCCTTCCTGCTGATGATCGCCGTCGGATCGTCGGTGATGGGATTTTCAGTCGACTTTCTGTCCATGCCTCAGGAACTGGTGACTGTCGTCAAGCAGATGAACCTGTCGGACATCGGTCTCTTTGCGGCAATCGTCATCCTGTTCCTGGTCCTCGGCATGTTCGTCGAGCCGATCAGCATGGTGCTGATGACCCTGCCGATCCTCCTGCCGGTGATCACGGCGGCGGGATGGGATCCTCTTTGGTTCGGGATCGTTCTGGTCATGCTTGTCGAGATCGGCCTGATCACGCCTCCCGTCGGCATGATCCTCTATGTCCTGGCCGGCGTGTCGGAGCAGAAGGTCTCTCTGGGCAGGATTTCGATTGGAACCCTGCCGTTTGTCGGAGCGTTTCTGGCCATGGTCTTCCTGTTCTTTGCCGTGCCGGAGTTAATCACCTTCCTGCCGGAGATGCTTAAATGACCGATCGGACAAAGACGCTCTTCGACCGCCGCCCGGTCGAAGACTGGCTGGAGAGCGAGCAGGCGGCCGGCCGGTTGAGCGGCGGTGTCATGGAAATCCGTCAGGCCGGCTCGACCGTTTTCTTCCAAACCTTCGGCACAAAGGACCCCGAAGGAACACCGGTCGCCGCCGACACCGCCTACTGGATCGCCTCCATGACCAAGCCGATCGTTTCGGTGGCGGCGATGAGGCTCGTCGAGCAGGGCCGCCTTCGCTTAAGCGATCCGGTGCGGAGTTTCATTCCGGGCTTCGGCGAAAACGGCGTCCTGAGTGACGACGGCGCGCTTGTCGATGCGGTCAGGCCACCGCTGATCCAGGATCTCATGACCCACCTTTCCGGCGTCACCTACGGCCAGTTCGGCAATGAAGACATTCATGCCCGCTACATGGAGGCACGGGTCTACGACTTCTTTTCGGACAATGCTCGAATGGCGGCGCGTTTGTCCGAGTTGCCCCTGCTCCATCAACCGGGCACGGTGTTCGAATACGGCATGTCGACGGACCTTCTCGGGCGTGTGATCGAAGTTGTGACCGGTACGGCGCTCGACAGCGCCCTGCGGGATCTCGTGCTCGACCCGCTCGGCATGAACGATACGAGGTTCCTTCCCGACCCGGACAGGATCGCGGCCATTCCTCCCTCCCCGACGCAACGCGCCCTTGCCCCGCCTCTCACGCCCGAGCAGACGTGGTTTTCGGGCGGCGGCGGCCTGTGTTCCACGGTGCCCGATTACATGCGTTTTGCCGAGATGCTCCGGCAAGGCGGCGCCCTGGAGGGTGTGCGCCTCCTGCGCTCCGAAACGTTGACCTCCATGCTGCGGGACTACCTTCCAGCGGATGTCGGCTACGGCTCTTATACCGGCGGCCTCGGCATCACCGCGCCCACGCCTGAAAACGGCCTCGGGTTCGGGCTTGGGTTTGCCGTCAGAACCGAGCGACGCAATCATCTCCCCGGCGGTCTGGCCGGCGGTCTGGGAGAATTCCTGTGGCCGGGGGTATCCGGCGCCAATTTCTGGGTGGACCCGGAAAACGATCTGATCGCAGTGTTTCTGACCCATGCCCCGGAACACCGGGGACAACACCGGATCGGCTTCAGAAACGCCGTTTATGCCGGACTGAAACAGGACTGACATGATGCTCTTTAAAAACACCGCCGTTCTGGGAGCCGGCACGATCGGAATGAGCTGGGCCGCGCTCTTCGCGGCGACCGGCCGAGAGGTTGCCGTTTTCGATCCGTCTCCGGACACCGAAGCCCGCGTCCGGTCGCTGATCGAGACTGTTGCGGAAACGCTCGACGCCCTGGGCTTCGATCATCCGGGAGAGACCGGCAAGGTCCGCTTCACCGTCGACGCGGCCGATGCCGTCAAGGGCGCGGACTTTATCCAGGAGAACGTTCCCGAACGGCTGGAGATCAAACACCGGCTCTTTCGCCAGATCGAACCTGCACTGGACGAAAAAGCCATCATCGGCAGTTCGACTTCCGGGCTCAGGCTATCCGAAATGCAGGACGGGTTTGCCGATCCCGGCCGCTTCATTCTCGCCCACCCGTTCAACCCGCCTCACCTCATCCCCCTGGTGGAACTGATGGGGAACGAGCGGACAGCGCCCGGTGTTCTGGACTTGGCCCAGGACTTTTATGAAAGCATGGGAAAGGTCTGCGTCCGCCTCCGCAAGGAGGTTCCCGGACATATCGCCAACCGGCTGCAGGCGGCAATCTGGCGCGAGGCGATCCATCTGGCCGTCGAGGGAGTGGCCAGTGTCGAAGACATCGACAAGGCCGTCGCCTCCGGACCCGGCCTTCGCTGGGCCGCCATGGGACCGAACAGCCTGTTCCATCTTGGGGGCGGCCCCGGCGGCATCCGGGCCTTCTGCGACCACCTCGGCGGGCCAATTCAAGGCTGGTGGGAGGATCTCGGCAAACCGCAACTCACACCGGACGTCATCGACGCCCTGGAAAAGGGTGTCGATGACATGATGCAAGGCACGTCTCTTCAGGATCTCGCGGCCCGGCGAGATCGTCTGATCCTGAATTATCTCCTGGCGAGCGCCCGATCATCGTGACCGGTCAGGCGCGGTAGCCGATATCGATGACCGCGCGGCCTTCGGTAAGACGTGAGACACAGCTGCACATCTTGCGGCTCTCGCGCTTTTCATCTTCGGAGAAGAAGACGTCGCGATGATCCACATCGGCATCCGCCTCGACGATGTCGACGGCGCAGAGGCCGCACTCGCCGCGCTGGCAATCGTAGATCATCTCGACCCCGGCATCCGTCAGGGCGGCAAGCAGCGTCTTGTCCGGCGGCACGGTCACCGTGATGTTCTTGTTGAGGACATCGACCTGGAAGGTATTTTCTGCAAACTTGCCGTTGTCGCCGAAGACCTCGTAGCGCAGGCGGCTGACCGGCCGGCCGGACGCGGCCCAGGCCGCCTTGACGGCCTCGAGCATGCCCAGCGGTCCGCAGACATAAAGCTCGCCATCGGCGGGAAGCGATGCGATTTCCCGTTCCAGATCGACGTGCTGGCCGTCATCGGACCAATAAAGCGACAGGTCGTCGCCGAGAACCTCGGAAAGCTCGTCCACGAACGGCATGGCTGCGCGGTTCTTGGCGGCGTAATGCATCCTGACCTTCGCGCCCTGCTTTGCCAGCGCCTTGGCCATGCCGTAGATCGGTGTCACGCCGATCCCGCCGGCAAGAAGCAGGTATTCGCTCGCCCGCCAGGACAGTTCGAACCGGTTTTCGGGAACCGTGACTTCGACCTCCATGCCCGGCTCGAGGGTGAAGATGTACTTCGATCCGCCCCGGCTTTGTTCGTGCAGCTTGACGGCGATCGAAAGCTGACCCGGACCGGCCGGAAGACAGGTGTAGGTTCTGATCGCCGGCTTGCCGCCGATCGTGACCTTGATGTTGGTGTGCGAGCCCGCGTCGAAAGCAGGCAGACCGCCCTTAATGTCGAAAACCAGCCGGCGCACGTCGCTCGCCACTTTCGTGACCGATGCGACCCTGGCCTTGCGCCATTCAACGAGATTTTTCATCGCTAATCCCTCGTATCCCGCGCCTTATTCGGCCGCGATCCGGACCGCCTGCTCTTCATCGATCATCCGGTCGATAAGCCTGCGGGCCCACATGGAGCCGGAGTCGATGTTGAGGTTGTAGAAGATGTGGTCCGGGTTCTCTTCGATCGCCTTCTGTTGCGCCTCGAGTACGGCTTCGTCCTCGCGGAACACGCCCGCTACGCCTTCGCGCAGCTGGTGGGTGCGCGCCTGGTTCTTCAGGTCGTAATTGCGCGCAAACGCCCAGAAATAGTGGCAGGTGGTGTCGGTTTCCGGCGTCATGGTGTTGAGCACCCTGCCCTCCACGCCCTTGGACCGGTCGCCTTCCGGCGCTCCGGTGCCGGTCGGCGCGATGCCGACCTCGATGACGATCGTGCTCGGCGCTTCGAAATTGATGATCTGCCAGCGGTCGACATGATCCTTCTGCCCCAGCTGGGAGGCCCAGAACGGGGGCGCCTCGATGTCGACCATCCAGCGGGTCACCTTGGCCGTGCGATCGGTATGGGTGGTCTCGAACGGCGCTTCGGCGACCGCGCGGTTGCCGATGGACGATCCATGAACGAAGGTTTCGTGGGTCAGGTCCATCAGGTTGTCGACGACGAGGCGGTAGTCGCACTTGGCATGAATGTGCTTGCCGTCGGCCGCCCACTCCGGATCGTCGTTCCAGTGCAGGTCCGGAACCTTGGCCGGATCTGCCAGCGCCGGATTGCCCGGCCAGATCCAGATGAAGCGATGCTTTTCGACGATCGGATAGCTTTTCACGCAGGCCGACGGATTGATGGTTTCCTGGGACGGCATGTATACACAGCGGCCACTGTCGTCATATTCAAGCCCATGATAGGGGCAGATGACATTGTCGCCGTTCAGCTCGCCACCAGACAACGGGACAAGCCTGTGCCAGCAGGCATCGGCAAGAGCAACGGCCTCACCGTTCTCTTTTCTGTATAAAACCAGAGGCTTGTTGCAGATTTTGCGTGAAAGAAGCGAGCGCCCGACTTCGACGTCATAAGCGGCCGCGTACCAGGCATTCAGAGGAAAAGTTTGTCCGGTCATGTCTCACCCTCCTTGCGCAACTCCTCAGCTGCGCTTTCATGTATACATTTATCATCGTGTATACATTCTCACTTGCATGAAATCCAGAGCTTTCCGCTGGTTTTGTGAGTTTCTCGTCTCATTATGAATACAAATCTCGAGGTCTCGATTGGAGATTCGAACATAAAACAAGCGAGGGCGCGGATCGAACCGATCCGCGCCCCTTAAAATTTCCACTTATACTATTGTTATTTATGGACTTTCCGTTTCAAGCCCACTCCAAGAGACAAGGCAAGACACGCCGCAGCCGTGTATGCATTCTCCTCTAACTCTGCCTCAGTTCATCAGCGACGGCAGGTAGAGGACGAGACCGGGGAACGCGATCACGATGGCCACGACCACCAGATCCATGATCAGGAACGGAATCACGCCCTTGAAGATCTGCATCACCGTGACATACCGGGCCGCAACGTTCTTGATGACGAACACGTTCATCCCGACCGGCGGGGTGATCATTCCGACCTCGAGCAGCTTGACCACCAGGACGCCGAACCAGACAAGGCTGATCGATTCCGCCTTCAGGATCGGCAGAAGCACCGGCAGGGTCACCAGCATGGCACCGAAGGGCTCCATGAACATGCCCAGGATGAAGTAGAGCACAACAATGAGAAGCATCAGCTCCACATAGCTGAGATCCGCTCCGTTCACGGCGGCGGCCAGAAAGCCTGTCAGTCCGGTCAGCCCGAGAAAGCGGGTGAACATGGCCGCGCCGACACCGATGATGAACAGTGATGATGAGGTCATCAGGGTTTCGATCATCGAGGTCTTGAAGAGAGCGAACGTCAGGCGTTTGGTCAGGATCGAGATCAGGATCGATCCAAGCGCGCCCACCGCCCCGGCTTCCGTCGCCGTAAACGTGCCGGAAAACAGGCCGCCGAATACGACCAGCATCAGCACCAGCACGGGCCAGATCTCGAGAACCGCCTTGCGCGTGTCGATGTCGTGGGCATCGAGCGGCCGGGGTGGCGCGATATCCGGCCTCAGCCAGCAGGTCAGCAGCACGACGGCGGAATAGGCGATCGCGGTCAGGATGCCGATGGTGATGCCGCCGACGAAGACCTGGGTCACTGACGTTTCGGCAAAAACGCCATAGACGATCATCAGGATCGACGGCGGGATCAGGGCGCCGATGGTGCCGCCGGCGGCAATGGAGCCGCTGGCGAAACTGGCCGAATAGCCCGACTTGATCATTTCGGGGATCGCGATCCGCCCCATGGCGGCGGCCGTGGCAAGCGACGAGCCGCAGACGGCGGCAAAGCCGGAACAGGCAAAGATCGACGAGATCGCCAGAGCGCCCGGAATCCGGCGCAACACTGCCTTCGCGGCATCGAACAGGCCGCCGGTCAGGCCCGTGTGGAAAGCGATGAAACCCATCAGCAGGAACATCGGCACCGCCGACAGCGTCCAGTTGGACACGAAGGAAAACGGGGTCGAGGACAGGATGCCGATTGCCGGCGTGATGCCCAGCAGCCAGGCAATGCCGCCCACTGGAACGGCGATCAGGGCAAGCGCGACGGGAACCCGCAGCGCGAGCAATACGAACAGGACCAGGACGCCTGCAAAACCGGTTGCGACGCTCATGACCTGCGCTCCTGCTTGGGTACGAATGTTCGGATGGCCGTGGCCAGGGTTGCAAGACCGAAACCGAGCGGCACGAGGAAATAGGCCGGCCACGTGGGAACGCGTACGCTCTGCGCCAGGACGAACGTGCCCGTGTCGAAATTTCTGAGCGCGACCAGCCAGGTCACCCAGGCGAGCGCCCCATAGATGACGGTTGAGATCACGTCGACTGCCCGGTCGGACCAGTAGAGCCCGCGCGGACCCAGGAAAGACTCGATGACCTCGACCTGCACCATGCCGCCACCCCGTTCGACCCAGGCAAGCGGAATGAAAGCAGCCGCAATCATGTAGTAGTGGGTCACGATCTCATAGGTTGCCGGGATTGGCGCGTTGACGGTGTTGCGCAACACGACGTCAGCCACGACATGCAGCATCAGCGTGATGATGGCGAGTGCACCGATCAGTGCAAGCACCGTCAGAAGGCCGTCCTGCACGCGTAAAAGCAGGCGCATCGAGTGATCCTCAGTTACCGGTAAATTTGTCATCCAGACACAGAATACCGGGGACGCATGGTCCCCGGTATCCGACAAGTCTAACGATCAGCCACCGTAGGTGCTGTAATCGATCTTGGACCAGACCTCGTCATAGACGCGCTTGGCCATGGCCTGCGGATCGCTGTTTTCCTCTTCGGCGATGGCCGTCCACTTGTCGACCAGCTTCAGGAAGACCTGGATCTGTTCCGGAGCATCCTGAATACCGAACTCCTTCTGGGAGTATTCGCCGGCTGTCTTGATGTCTGCCTGGATGAAGTCCTTGATCTGCTGAACGAACTCCGGATCCGCTTCGATCAGGTTGATGCCCTTCTTCTTGGCGGCCTCTTCGGCGATCTTGGGCAGTTCGGAACCCCAACGATTGGTGAAGTCGGCGTTCGCCCGGTTGGCCGCACGGGTCATGGCTGCCCGCTCATCGGCCGACAGGCTGTCCCAGGTTGCCTTGGAAACGGTGAAGTTGGAGGTCGACATATACATGCCGATCGGCGCGAAAGTCACGTCCTTGACCACTTCGACCAGACGGAAGGCCAGCATGTCGCCGATGGACGCCATGGTGCCATCGATCGCACCGGCGCTGATGGCCTCGAACTGGTCGAACACGGACATCTGAACCGGGGTCGCACCGAAATGTTCGGCAAGACGGGCCCAGGGTGCCCCGCCGGAGCGCAGACGCAGACCCTTGAGGTCTTCGGCATTGTGGATCGGCTTGGTGGTCAGGAATTCATAGCCGTCCGATGCGCCGGAGCCGAGATAGACCATGCCCAGCTTTTTCATCTCGTCCTGGCACGGCGCGCAGTTGACGATGAATTCGGTCATCGCGGCACCCATGGCCTGCGAATTGGTACCGATCAGGGACAGCTGCCCGGTCACCGACATCATCGGCAGATCCGCCGGGAAATAGAGCGGCAACAGGTTGCCGACCTCGACGACCTGGCTCTGGATGGCGTCCTTCATCTGGAGAAGGTTCACCACTTCCGGACCGATCATCGTGCCGGTCAGGCCGCCGCCGGATTCCTCGGGCAGGTATTTGATAAAGTTTTCGTACATCACGCCATTGGCCGGGTGGGCCGGCGGCGCGGCGGGTGCGACGCGCAATTCGCGGGCATCGGCGATACCGGCGGTCATCGCCAGTGCCGATACAAGCGCGAGGGCTTTCAAAGTCGATTTCATGGCATTCCTCCCAGCAGCTCTCCTCGAGCTGCACCAGTTAAAGATCACAGCCGCTTCACACGGTCTTCTTCCTACATATTCAACAGCCTGCGGGCATTCTCCTTCAGAATGAGAGGACGAACCTCAGGCTTGATTTCCAGTTGTTCGAAGTCCGACAGCCAACGGTCCGGCGTGATCGCCGGCCAGTCCGATCCGAAAAGCATTTTCTTCTTCAGAATCGAGTTGGCATATTGAACCAGAATCTTCGGGAAATATTTCGGCGACCAGCCGGACAAGTCGATATAGACGTTCGGCTTGTGGGTCGCGACCGACAGTGCCTCCTCCTGCCAGGGGAAGGACGGATGAGCCAGGATGATCGGCATGTCCGGGAAATCCGCGGCGACGTCATCCAGATACATCGGGTTGGAATATTTCAGGCGCATGCCCATCCCGCCGGGCATGCCTGCCCCCACACCGGTCTGGCCGGTATGAAACAACGTGATCGCACCTTCCTCGGCAATCGCCTCGTAGAGCACATAGGCGCTGCGGTCGTTGGGATAGAACCCCTGCATCGTCGGATGGAACTTGAAGCCGCGCACGCCGAATTCACGCACGAGGCGCCGGGCTTCACGCGCGCCAGCCTTGCCTTTTGCCGGATCGATCGAGGCGAACGGGATCATGATGTCGCTGTTTTCAGCGGCGATCTCGGCCACTTCCTCGTTCTTGTAGCGGCGGAAGCCGGTTTCACGCTCCGCATCCACGGGAAAGATCACACAGCCGATCTTGCGCTCGCGGTAATAGGCGGCGGTTTCGGGAACCGTCGGCAGCATGCCCTGTGCGCCGGCCGGGTTCTTGAAATATTTCGCCATGCCGGCCTGGAATTCGTCATACCCGTCGTCGCGCGGGCCGCAGCAGGGCTCCTCGGCGTGGGTGTGAATATCGATGGCTACCAGTTCGTCCAAGTTCATTTTTCTGCGGCCTCCCCTGCCGCGTCGGCCTGCGGCCAGCCGGCCACTTTTCTAAGCAGCCCAAGAAGCTGCGCATGTTCTTCGTCCGAAAGCATCGAAACGGCCTTCCGGTCAGTTTCGCGCATCAGCGGCCCAACCTCCTCGATCAACCTGTGCCCTTTTTCGGTGACGTAGAGTTCCACCGAGCGACGGTCGTTCGGCGGAATTCTCCGCCCGATCAGCTCCATGTCCTCAAGGGAACGCACGAGCTTTGTCATGTTCGACCACTTGATTTTCAGGAAGTCGGCAAGCACGCCCTGGCGCACCCCCGGGTTTTCCGCGATGCCGACGAGAGCGCAGTATTCGGAAATCTTGATGCCCTCGACCGGAAACAGTGCGAAGAAACGTTCGAAGGCGGTCAACTGGGCAATGCGCAACACGAAACCGGCCGCCTGCTCTTGTTCACCAAAGCGCAACGTATCAGGCCCCGCTTCGGCGGCAAGATCGTCCTGGTCGGTTGTCTCAAGCATGCTCACGGCACTTGCCTCTCTTACTCGGCCGCCGGAATATCCAGACGCTTGGCCCGCTTCTCGAGGAAAGCCCTCAAGCGCTCCTGCGCTTCCGGAGTCGTTTGCGTCATCGATGCGACCATGGATTCAAAGAACAGGCCTTCATCGTAACCGCTGTCATGAATGCGCTGAAGGGCGTTGACCACCAGATAATTGGTCAACGGCGCGTTGGTGGCGATTCTTTGGGCCAGTTCCAGCGCCTTGTCGAAGGCCTTGCCGGGCTCGGCGATATAGTTGACAACCGAACAGCGCTCGGCTTCCTCCACGGACAGAACCCGCCCGGTCAGCATCAGGTCCATCATGCGGGACACGCCCATCAGACGGGTGATATTCACCGATCCGCTGCCGCCGACGAATATGCCGCGCTGGCCTTCGGGCAGGGCGAAATAGGTTTCCGGATCGGCCACGCGGATGTGGGTATTGGAGGCAAGCTCGAGGCCGCCACCGACCACGGCGCCGTGCAGAGCCGATACGAACGGGATCTGGCCGTGCTGAATGCGGGAAAACACCGCATGCCAGGCCCGCGATCCCGCAACGCCTTCCATGACGGTTTTTTCGGAGTGCTCCGCCAGATCGAGGCCGGCGCAAAAGTGCTTGCCATTTCCACAGATCACCGCAGACTTGGCTTCGCTGTTGGCGCGGTCCACAGCCACCGCAAGGTCAGTCACCATGGCATCGCTCATGGCGTTGCGCTTGTCCGGACGGTTGAGCCGCAGAATCGCGACATCGCCTTGCAGCTCGTATTCCACAAACGCCATTCGTCTGGCTCCTCCCGGCAAATGTTTATTTTGTTTCGTTTGACACTGTTTATTTTTGAACTATTAGATACTGAACAGATTGGAGCGCTGCCCGTCAAGTGAAAAATGACGGACAGATCCAAACGAAAAGGCAGGCTGGAACCGGGAGGAGAGCCATGCAGAATTCAGGCGTCGAAGCCAAGCGAACGTCAAACGCGCCCATGCGCCCGATCAAGGTGTGGAACCCTGAACTGGACATCCGGGTCACCGATGACGGGGTGATGTATATCGAGCAGACGAAGCCGCTTCCCCCCTATCCGGACAGGATTACCGAGCCGCTGCTTGCCTATGCCGAACGTCATCCGGAAAAAACGCTCTTCGCCCAGCGCGACGAGGACGATAACTGGCGCCACCTGACCTACGCGGATGCGGTTGCAAAGATCCGGGCGCTCGGCCAATTTCTCCTCGATGCCGGCCTTTCGGCGGAACGGCCTCTTGCGATCCTGTCGGGCAACGATATCGAACATGCCCTGCTGACGCTCGCCGCCATTCACGTCGGTATTCCGTCTGCCGCCATTTCCCCCGCCTACTCGCTGGTTTCCCAGGATTTTGCCCGGCTGAAGGAGGTTTTCGCCACCATCAATCCGGGCATGATCTATGCCGCGGACGAACAGCCGTTCGCCAAGGCGATCGCTGCCGTCGTCACGGCGGATACAAGGACGATCTTCGGCAAGAACGCCCCCTCCGAAGCGCAGGATATCGAGACGGCCCTTGAAACCGAACCGACGGCAGCCGTCGATGCGGCCTTTGCAAAGGTCACGCCGGAGACGGTCGCGAAATTCCTGTTCACGTCCGGCTCCACCGGCAGCCCGAAAGCCGTGATCAACACGCACCGCATGATCTGCTCCAACCAGATCATGGCGCGGGAAGCTTTCGCCTATTTCAAGGACGAACCGCCGATTCTCCTGTCCTGGGCGCCTTGGCACCACACGGCCGCCGGCAACAAGGAATTCTTCATTCCCATCTTCAACGGCGGCACCTTCTATATCGACGACGGCAATCCGACCCCGAAGGGCATCGAAAAGACCGTCCGGAACCTCAAGGACGTGTCGACGACCTGGTACTTCAACGTGCCGAAGGGCTACGAAGCGCTGATCCCTCACCTGGAAAGGGACGAGCAGCTTCGCAACACCTTCTTCAAGGACCTGAAGATGCTGTGGTACGCAGGCGCCGCCATGGCCCAGCATACCTGGGACGATCTGGAACGGCTTTCCGCGCAGACCCTCGGTCAGAAGGTCCTGCTCGCGACCGGCCTCGGCGCCACCGAGACCGCACCGGGCTGCCTGTTCTGCACCTGGCCGGTCACGACAGCCGGCAACGTCGGCCTGCCCTGTTACGGCGTCCAGCTCAAGCTGGTTCCGCTCGACGGCAAGCTGGATGCGCGGGTCAAGGGCCCGAACATCACGCCGGGCTACTGGAATGCACCGGAGCTGACGGAGAAAGCCTTTGACGAGGAAGGCTATTATTGCTTCGGAGACGCCCTGCGCCTTGCCGACCCGGACGATGTCAGCGCCGGTTTCTTCTTCGACGGCCGGACCGCGGAGAACTTCAAGCTGGACACCGGCACGTGGGTGTCGACCGGCGCGCTGCGCACCGGCTTCATCAATCACTTCGGCCCGCTCATCAAGGACATTGCCATTGCCGGCGCCGACCAGCCCTACCTCTCTGCGCTGGTGTTTCCGAATTTCGAGGAACTGCATCGCATCAGCGGTCTGGGATCGGACGCCCTGCCCCATGTCCTGTTCACCCATCCGGCGGTGGTCGCCGAATTCCAGGAGAAGCTGAGATCGCTGGCCAAGACGGCCACCGGCTCGTCGACGCTGATCCGCAAAATCGTGCTGATGTATCCGCCGCTGTCGCTCGACGCAGGCGAAGTTACGGACAAGGGCTCGGTGAACCAGCGCAAGGTTCTGCAACTGCGCGCGGCCACGGTCGAGGCCATCTACAACGACACCGCCGAAACGATCTCGATCTGAACGAGCGCCCTCAAAAGGACAGTCATCATGAAAATCGAAAACGCAGTCGCCGTCGTCACCGGCGGCGGGTCCGGCCTCGGTGCTGCAACCGCCCGTGAACTTGCGAAAAAGGGTGCCCGTGTTGCCCTGCTCGACATCGGCATCGACCAGGCCAGGCAGGTCGCGGACGAAATCGGCGGCATTGCCGTGAAGTGCGACGTTACCAGCGAGGCGGACGTTACCGCCGCTCTCGATGCCGTCGAGAACGCCCTGGGCGTGCCGCGTATCCTGGTCAATTGCGCCGGTATCGGCGGCGCCCGCCGGGTGGTCTCCAAGGACGGTCCCCATCCGCTGGACATGTTCAAGAAGATCATCGAGGTCAACCTGATCGGCACCTTCAACGTCACCCGGTTGGTCGCCGACCGGACCCAGAAGCTGGAACCGCTGGAAGGTGACGAACGCGGGATCGTGATCAACACCGCGTCCTGCGCCGCTTTCGAAGGTCAGATCGGCCAGTGTGCCTATTCGGCCTCCAAGGGCGGCATCGCAGCCATGACCCTGCCGATCGCCCGCGACCTGTCGCGTGCCGGTATCCGGGTAATGACCATCGCGCCGGGCATTTTCTACACGCCGATGCTGGGCGAGCTGCCGGAAGAAACCCGCGCCTCGCTCGGTGCGCAGGTGCCCTTCCCGTCACGGCTTGGCGATCCCGCCGAATACGCCTCGCTTGCCTGCCACATCGTGGAAAACCAGTTCCTCAACGGCGAAACCATCCGCCTCGACGGCGCCATCCGCATGGCGCCGCGGTAAACGGTTCACTCTTCCTCCCGGAAGACTGCACGACAAACGCCCGGAGCCCGCTCCGGGCGGTTGTTTTTATGTATGGATATCCGGACCGCTCAGGCTTCCTCGCGGAACGCCTCGAAGCAATCGGCCGGGATCCGGGTCCGGGCAATGGATTCGCTGATGGCGATATCGGCTTCGCGGATCCGCAGCCGGCCGGCCGCGGCCAGTTGGGCATTGTCATCGGCAACGGTGATCAGGCGCAGGCCCATCCAGGCCGAAATGACCGACCACGCGGCATTCAGGAAGGCATCGGCGCCGTATTCGGCCTTTACCCGCTCCCCCTGCTGATTTGCGAGATCTTCCGCGAGCTCCAGGAAGCGTTTCAGAACACCTTCCGTCTGAGCGGCGTCGTCGCCATGGGCAGCTTCAGCACCGGCGATATCGGCACGCATGCGCCCGGCCAGGATCTGCAGGCCCTTGCCTTGGTCTTTCCACAGACGCCGGTAGAGCAGATCCAGCGCCTGCATGCCGGTGGTGCCTTCGTAGATGGTCAGGATGCGGGCATCGCGCAGATGCTGCTCGACCGGCCATTCGCGGGTATAGCCCGCGCCACCGAAGATCTGGATCGCCCGGCTTGCGGTGTCGAAGCCGGTAAAACCGCCGAAATTCTTGGCGATCGGCAGCAGGAAGGCCGCCAGATCGGCATTTTCGGCACGCACGGCGGCATCCGGGTGTTTGGACGACAGGTCGAGGACGGCCCCCAGTTCCAAGAGGAAGGCCTGCAGGCAATAGCTGCGGCTTGCCATTTCGGCGAGCTGGCGCTGGACATCGGCATGTCGGTTGATCGGCACCGGCGGCTCGGCAGGCGCCCCGCCCTGCTTGCGCTCGGCCGCATAGCCAAGAGCCAGATCGAGCGAGGCCAGCGCAAGCCCCGCCCCCTGGCACCCGGTCAGGATCCGCATGCGCTCGATCATGGCGAAGAGCTGCGGCAGGCCGTTGTTGGGCTTGCCGATCAGGATGGCTTCGGCCTCTTCGAAGCGCATGACGCAGGTCGGCGAGCCGTGCAGGCCGAGCTTTTCCTCAAGCCGTTCCGCGGTGACGCCGTTGGGCGCGCCGTCATCGGTCGTGTTCGGGACGAGGAACAGGCTCAGGCCCCGCGTGCCGCTCGCCGCATCGCCGGTACGCGCAAGGAGCATGTGGCCGATGCGCGGGGTCATATCGTGATCGCCGTAGGAGATCCAGCACTTGTTACCGGTGATCCGCCAGGTCCCGTCCGCGCCCTGCTCCGCCCTGGTACGGACGCGGCCCAGATCCGAACCGGCATCGGGTTCGGAAATGCAGATGGTCGCCGACCATTCGCCCGTGAGCAGCTTTTCCGACCACAGGCTGCGATGGGGTTCTTCCGCATGCGCATCGAGAACGAAGACGGCCGACCGGGTTGCTCCGCCAAGCATGCCAAACCCGATGGCAGCCCGGTCGAAGAGCATCTGGCAGGCCGCCTGCAGGGCGAGCGGCAGGCCCTGGCCGCCGAGGTCTTCCGGCGCGTCGATGCCAAGCCAGCCGTCGCCGGTAAAGCCCGCCCACGCCGCATGATAGGCTTCGGGGACCTTGACCCGTCCGTTTTCGATACGACACCCGGCTGCATCGGCCGGTCCATTCAGCGGCAGGAGGAGATTTTCCGAGATGTCGGCAGCGGCCAGAACCACCTGGCGAGACAGATCTTCGTCCAGACCCTCGGCCAGTTCGCAGACCCGATGCCAGGTCGGACTTGCATCCAGAAGGCGAAGGCTCAGGTTGACCTGTTCAGAAAATCCCATTTCAATCCTCATTCGTACGGACGAACGGCGTCACCGCCGTCATCAACCCGCTTTCTCAAGCGTCTGCTATCCGGTTTTGGCTGAATTGATCCACGTGGTCGGCAACCGGACCTCTACGGCCGGAAATACCAACGCTCCGTCGCAGGTGAAATTGCGGCTCCCAATCCGCAGTCCTCCCCCGCATGCCTCACCAACGCTCCATCCCGGGGCATCATTTTTCATTCAAAATGATACTGTTTATTTTTGAACTATTTTATAATGAACAGATTGACCGGCGTTGCGTCAAGTGGAAATTCAAACGCCATTGCGAGAGTTGCACAGCACCGATGCCGGGCCGTTCCTGTCCGGCTCAATTCTGCATATCGCCAAACGACGAAAGGGCTTGTCAGGCCTTGCCGGCCTTCAGGGAGAGTACCTTACGGGAGGCATCCGGGGACAGGTCCGGGTCGCCGGTCGCGGCCGCCTGGTGCAGTTCGCGAATGAACTCGCTCTGCAGCATGGTCGGAAGCCAGTGCTTCCGGGTGGTGATACCGATCATGTGGCCGGAATCGCCCGTATCGAAATCCAGAATACCCAGAATACCGGCCCGGATTTCATAAGCCGCCTGATGATCCGAAAGCAGGGCAAGGTGATCGGTATTCATCAGAATACCCCGTGCCGCGACCAGGGAACCGGTCTCGACGCTGCAGACAACCGGCTTGTCCTCGGGGAACCGGGCCGCGAGCTTCTGAAACAGCGCGCGCGACGGTGTTTCCCGGCGGGCGGCGATCCAGGGGTAATCCGCCAGATCGCTCAGGGTGAGGTTTCGCTTTCCGGCAAGTGGATGCCCCGCTCTGGCGACGACCGACAACCGGTAGGTAAAGAGTTCGCTCTGGACAAGGCTCGCGGAGGTAAAATCCCTGCGCATGGCTCCGACAAGGATGTCGAGACGGCCCATTTCCAGATCGTGCAGCATGTCGTCATAGGGCCCTTCAGCAATCGAAAACCGGGCCTTGGGATGACGGGCGGCGATTTGGGTAATCGCGTCGGGAACCAGGCTGGTACGGGAGAACGGCAGCGCGCCGATCAGGACCTCGCCCTCGTAGCTGCCGCGCAGCTCGCGCACGTCGGCGGCGGCACTTTCGAATTCGTTCAGCGCAAGACGTGCCCATCGCGCCACCGCCATGCCGGTATTCGACAGATGAATGCTGCGACCAGCGCCTTCGAACAGCGACTGCTGCAGGCTCGCCTCGATGCTGCGCGCCATCTTGTGCACGGCGGGTTGGGACTGTTGCAGCACGCGGGCTGCGGAACTGAAACTGCCACCTTCCGCGAAGGCCGAAATCGCCCTGAGCTGGGGAGTGCTGAGCAGGTTTTCTGTGCCCGCTTCGGCACTGCCGGCACTCGGATGACGAAGCCGTGCGCACCCGCCCCGGATCAGGTCGAGGGCGCGTTGGGTCCGTGCAGCCACGATCCGCCCCGCTTCCGTTGCGGTCGGCCGGCCGTCCGTCATGTCGAACAGTGCCGCGCCGAATATATCTTCCAGCCGCGCAAGCGCCTGGGAGGCAGCGGGCTGGGAAACGCCGATCATTTCGGCGGCCCGCGTTACCGATCCGAGTGAAAGACAGGCGCAAAAGAGCCGCGCATGCCTGAGGTTTGGATAGGTCTTCACCTCAGCGACGCTCCGCGCCTTCCTTCAACGCCACCTTCAGGCGGCGCCGGCCTGGCGCATGCTTTCGTTCTGCCTGTTTGCCCATTCAACACAAGCCTTGATCCCGCCAAGCGGGAAGAGATGAACCTGTTGAATTGTGGTGTCCGGCGTCGCGGCCACATGGGACGCAATCGCGGACACGACGTCTGTCGGTTCATATGGCATCAAAAGCTTGGTAACGTCCATGGCCCGCTTCTTGAGGACCTTGATCGACGGACCGACACCACAGGCAATCGCGTATTTGATGAGCGTTTGCAATTTGGCCGGCCCGGAAATTCCGACGTGAATGGGCAGATCAACGCCCATCTTCTTCAGCCGTTCAGACCATTCGAAAACCGGCTTCGCATCGAAGAAGAACTGGGTCGCGATCGCCATCTCGGCATCGGTCCGATCGGAGAACGACTGCTTCCACAAAAGCGCTTCGTCCACGCGCCGGCTTGTGCCGTCCTTGTCGATATCCGGATTGCCCTCCGGGTGACCGGCGATGTGGATCCGCTTGAAACCGTATTTGTCGAACAGGCCGGTCTCGAGCATCTGCATGGTGTTGTCGTAAGCGCCCACGGGACGGGTGACGCCGCCGCCAATCAGAAGGGCCTGGTCAACACCGGCCTCGTCGCGATAACGAGCCAGGGAGGTCTCGAATTCGGCGGCATCCTTGATCAGGCGCGCCGGGAAATGCGGCATGACGTCGAAGCCCTCGCCGCGAATCCGGCGGGCCGTCTGGATCATGTCCTCAAAGTCCGTGCCTTCGACGTTCGCGATATAGACGCGCGTCCCAACCGGCAGCAGCGCCTTGAAACTTTCGATTTTCGCAGCCGTGCGCGGAAGCACCTCCAGGGAGTAGCCCTGAAGCATCCCTCCAACCGTTGCTCCGTTCGCTCTCAAAAACGCGCTACGACCCATAACGTTTTGACCATCCATGACAGACATCCATGCTACCTCTCTCCGACAAAATGTATACACGAGTCTAACGCAGATAAAAAGCTATTTTGCCACAACAGGGTAATTCGGCACTTTTTCGATAATTCGCGACTCTGGATAATATTTAATGAATACATTTTCGATCTCGGCGGGCATATTGGAACCGTTCCGACAGCTTGGAGGAAACGACGTCTCTCTCCCCTCGCAAGATCGCCTTGAAGTCTGACGCGTTCAGGACGGCCTGACTGGCTCCAAAACGTCAAAAATTATCGGAAAATGTTCATGTGCCCGGTCAAGCCGCCGTTCGGCAGGCGTTCGAGAAGCCGTCAGCTATCCGGACACCACCGGCTTCGGACCGGCCCGGAGATCGGTCAGAAAAACGGGGCGTCGCACAGCTCAGGATTTCAGCCGAGCAGCGAGAGCGCGGTCAACCAGCTCTTCCACGGAGTCCCTGTTCAGATCGCTTAGATCGATCCCGCCCATGAGATCCTGGGTCTCAGCGATCTGGTCGACCAGATCGCCATTCAGGCCAAGCGCCCTGACGGTCGCAGCGCTTTCGCGCATTTCCGCCGCCCGCCGCTTGCCATGCTGCATAGTCCGCTCGAACTCGTATGCGGCGAACTCCGGCCACCCAAGGCCGGAAAAGCTTTTTGCCAGAGAAGTCGAAATCTCTTCGAAACACCCCGAAGCCCTGGCCGCAAGCAGGGCCTCGACGGTAATCGCCTCAAGACCCTTGACGAAGACGGAGCGCACCATCTTGATTGCGGTTGCCTGCCCCGGCTCGTCTCCCATATTGCGGAAATCGAATTCAAGGCGTTCCAGCACCGGAATAACCTTTTCCGCGATACTGCCGGCAATCAGCACCGGCGTCCGATGTCCCCGCGGATGGACCGGCGCCATCACGGCCATGTCCAGATAGGCGGCATCACGGGCCTCGACGAGCGAAGCGCTTTCGCGCTTGCGGCCCGGCGAGACCGAATTGATATCGATGACCACCTGTCCCTGGACGATATGATCCTGAATGCCGCGCAATGCGAGGAAGCTCTGGTCCGCCGTCACAGCGCTGACGATCCAGTCGGCTTCGCTGAAGCCCGCCGGTTCGGCAATGGTAACGCCGCGCGTTTCCATTGCCGTTTTCATATCCTGTGCAGTCGTTGGATCCTGGAGTTTGATATCCCATGCCATAAAGCGCAGATTAGGATCCTGAACGACCAGGGTCTCCTGAAACGCGCGGGCGGCTTCGCCAAACCCCAGAAATCCAATCAACATCAGGCAAATACCACCGTTTTGGTACCGTTCAGCATGACCCGGTCCTGCAGATGCAGGCTGACCGCATGTGCCAGCACCGAGCGTTCGACATCGCGCCCCTTGCGGACCATGTCTTCCGGCGTGTCGCGATGGGTCACGTGCTCCACGCCCTGGGCAATGATCGGCCCCTCGTCGAGATCCTTGGTGACGTAATGGGCCGTGGCTCCGATCATCTTCACACCGCGCTCATGCGCCTGGTGATAAGGCTTTGCGCCCTTGAAGCCCGGCAGGAACGAGTGGTGAATGTTGATGCAGCGGCCTTCCAGGAAAGCGGAGAAATCATTGGACAGGATCTGCATGTAGCGCGCCAGCACGATCAGTTCCGCGCCGGTTTCATCGATGATTGCCTTGATCCGCGCTTCCTGCTGCGGCTTGGTATCCTTGGTAATCGGCAGATGATGGAAGGGCAGGCCTTCGTGCAGGGTCAGGTTCAGCGCATCGCTCGGATGGTTGGACACCACCCCGACGCACTCCATGTTGATTTCGCCGATACGCATCCGGTAAAGCAGATCGCCCAGGCAGTGATCGAATTTCGAGACCAGGATCAGAACCTTCCGCTTCTGGTCCGCCGGCCTCAAAGTCCACTCGAAGCCGAATTTGCCGACATGCCTGGAAAAGGAGTCCATGAAGCCGTCGATCGGCTTTTCCATCGCAAATGCGATACGCATGAAAAACATACCGGTCTGCGGGTCGTCGAACTGCTGTGCTTCGGTGATGTCGCCACCGCTATTGGTCAGCTCCGTTGCCACGGCTGCCACGATTCCGGGCCGGTTCTTGCACTTGACCGTCAAAATCCAATTCATGTCGGTTACTTCCATGTTCAAGGAATTTCAAATTCAGCGAATTTCAGAAAACCTGTCCGTCAAACAGCTTCCGTGCCGTTCTGAGAACGCCAGCTTTTTGAACGGAACCGTCGTCGCCGACCGTTGCCAGCACGGTGAACTCACCCGTCGGATGTTCGATCGAAAGCGCTCGCTCCTTGCCCGCGCCCTTTTCGGCGATTTCCGCGGCCGGTCCCTTTGACAGCAGGCAGGCGGTCGCCACGCTGACGGCACCGAGCACGCCAATGGCCTTGTGACAGCGATGGGGTATGAACGTGCGCGTCGAAATCGCACCTCCGTGTCTTGCCGGGCTGACCATCGTCATCTTGGGAACGGACTTTTCCGTCACATCGCCCAGGTTCATCATCGGCCCCACCTTCAGGCGGATCGCCTCGAGGCGTTTTTTCAACTCGCCATCGGCTTCGAGATCTTCCGGGCTCTCTTCGCCGGAGATGCCCATATCGGCCGCCCTGAGGACCACGCAGGGCATGCCGTTGTCGATCAGGGTCACCTCGACGCCTTCGACGACGTCGACTTCATTGCCGGTCGGCAAAAGCGCGCCGCAACTGGAGCCGGCGGTGTCTTCAAACACGGTCGGGACCGGTGCGGAGGTTCCCGGCACGCCGTCAATGCGAGCCTCGCCCAGATAGGTCACCTTTCCGCCCGGCGTCTCGACCGTCGCCGTTGCGATCTGGCCGGTGTTTTCCATGAAAATGCGGACGTCGGTCTGCCCGTCCTTCGCGGCAACCAGGCCGCGTTCGATCGCGAAGGGGCCGACACCGGCCAGGATGTTGCCGCAGTTCTGGCCGTCGGTGACGATCGCCTGGTCGACGAACACCTGCAGGAATAGATAGTCGACATCGACGCCGGGACGCTCCGACTTCCGAACAACCGCCACCTTGGAGGTCAGCGGGTCGGCGCCACCCATGCCATCGATCTGGCGCGGGTCCGGAGATCCCATGACATGCAGGAGAACCGCGTCGCGGGAAGCTTCCTCGGCAGGCAGGTCGGCGGCGAGGAAATAGCCCCCCTTCGATGTGCCGCCGCGCATCCACATGCACCGGACGCCTTCAGTACAGATCGGCTCAGACATACTTCAACCCTTTGTCAGTGAGACGGCCGCGCATGTTGTAGATGTCGAGGCCGAGTTCGCCGGCGGCGAGCCGCTTGCGCTTGTCCTCTTCCGCCGCCTCGCGGGCGCGGGCCGTTTCCAGAACGGCTTCGGCCTCCTCGCGGCGCACCACGCAGACCCCGTCATCGTCGGCGACGATGATGTCGCCCGGGTTCACCAGCTGGTTGGCGCAGACCACCGGCACGTTCACCGAGCCGAGCGTCTCCTTCACCGTGCCTTGCGCGAACACCGCCTTCGACCACACCGGAAAGCCCATCTCCGTCAGGTCGCGCACGTCGCGCACGCCTGCGTCGATCACAAGGCCGATGCCGCCGCGCGCCTGCATGGAGGTGGCCAGCAGGTCGCCGAAATAGCCGTCCTCGCACGGAGACGTCGGCGCCAGAACCAGCATGTCGCCGGCCTGCACCTGTTCGATCGCCACATGCACCATCCAGTTGTCGCCCGGAGGCGCGGAGATGGTCACCGCCGAGCCCGCAATCCGGGCGCCGGAGTAGATCGGCCGCATATAGGACGCCAGAAGACCTTTGCGTCCCTGCGCTTCGTGCACGGTCGCAACCCCGCAGGCGCCAAGGGCCGCGATGATGTCCTTGTCGGCGCGTTCGATGTTTTGCACCACCACGCCCGACTGGGTCACTGCGCCGGCCATCAGAGTTCGTCCACCGTGCGCGGATAGATCGACTGGAAGCCTTCGGCATAGCGGCAGTCACGGCCGCCCGCCTGGCCGCCGGAGTTGCGGCGGAAGTGGTTGCCGCGGTTCTCGGCCACGTTTTCGTAGAAGTGCCACAGGTGCTCCTGGCCCTGCATGCACTGGATCGCCGCCCACTTCTTGTCCCACACCGGGGTGATGTCCAGGAACACGTCCGGCTTCCATTCCATCTGCTCGGTCTGGTGCGGCTCGAACAGGTAGAGCTGCGGCGCGCCGAGCACCTTCTGGCCCGGATTGTGGCCCCAGGCCTGGGCGATCATCCGGCACTCGATGGCAAACTGGGTCGTGGCCATATGGTCGGTGTTGTAAGGGTCCCACTTGGAGTGGCTCAGCATGAAGGACGGCTGGACTTCTCGGATCACGTCGACCATGCGGTCCTTGGCGTCCCGGTCCAGGTTGAGCGGATAGTCGCCGAGGTCGAAGAAGCGGATGTCGGAAGCGCCAAGGGCGGCGGCCGCGTTTTCCGCTTCCTTGCGCCGTTCGGTCTTGACCTTCTCCAGGGTCATGCCTTCCTGCTTCCACAGCTTCGCGCTCTCGCCGCGTTCGCCGTAGGACAGGCACACCACCGTCACGTCGTAGCCGCGTTCCTCGTGCAGCGCGATCGCGCCGCCGCAACGCCACACGAAATCCGCCGAATGCGCACTGATAACCAATGCCGTTTTCTTGTCGGACATGGTCAATCCCTTTCTTCTGGTTCTCCAACCGGCAACGCGCCGTGGGTATGAAAACTCTCGATTGTCTTCAGGCCCAGGGCCTGGCCGCTCTTCCGGTCGGGCGACAAGTCGGCCAGCCGGACCAACGGCGTCACATTGTCAGACGGAACGAACGTTCCGTGCACTCTCCCCGACCGCTTCAACGTGTCCGCAGCCGGCAACGTAAAAGCAGGGCTCTATCTTTCAGACTTTCACATGATCCGCGCCGGACTTTTGCCCGTCCTGGACCTAGTTGATCATCGTGTTTGGCAGGATGAGCGAGATCTGCGGGAAAGCCACCAACAGCGCCAACGTCGCCAGCATGGCGAGCCAGAACGGCATCACCCCTCTGAAAATCGTGCCGAGCGGAACGTTTTTCGCCACCGACTTCACGATGAACACGTTGACGCCTACGGGGGGAGAAATCAGCCCCATTTCCAGAGTAAGTACAACCAGCACACCGAACCAGATCGGATCTATGCCCAGCTGGGTGATCACGGGGAAGAAGACGGGCATGCTGAGCACCAGCATGGCAAGGCCTTCCAGGAAACACCCGAGCACCATGTAGCAGGCCAGGATCAGGATGAGCGTACCGATTGCGGGGAGATGCAGCCCGCCGAGCAGGTCGCCGATCGCCTGGGGGATGTGGCTCAGCGCCAGAAACTGGTTGATCATGTAGGCCGAGATCAGGATCAGCATCACGGTTGCAGTCGTCACCACGGAATCGCGCGTGGCATTCCACAGCCGGCCCAAGGTCAGGGTTCGGGAAAAGGCTCCGTAGATGATCACCAGCCCGGCGCCGACGGCAGCCGCCTCCACGGGTGAAAACAGACCGCCGTAAATTCCGCCGATGGTCAGGAGGATGACGGTGAGGATCGGCATTGCCCCTATAAGGGCCTTCGCCTTTTGCGACATGCTCGTCTTCGGGCCCGCAGGCCCCATGCGCGGATTGATCCAGCACAGCACGGAGACCGTAAGGACGAACATTGTCAGCAGCAACAGGCCCGGAAGGACGCCGGCCAGGAACAGGCGTCCGATGGATTCCTGCGCCAGAATGGCATAGATCACGAAGCCGGCCGACGGCGGAATCAGGATGCCCAGTGTTCCACCGGCAGCCACGACACCTGTCGACAGCTTCGGATCATAATTGAAGCGGTCCATTTCGCCGAGCGACACCTTGCCCATGGTGAGCGCCGAGGCGACGGAAGATCCGGACAGGGCCGCGAAGCCGCCGCAGCCGATCACTGTTGCGGAGGCGAGCCCACCCCGGACCGAGCCGATAATGGCATAGGCCGCGTCATAGAGACGTCGGCTCATGCCGGTTTCGGTCGCGACGTTGCCCATCAGAATGAACAGCGGCACCACCACCAGCTCAGCCGAGGATGCAACGGTGAAACTGCTGGACGCCAGGGAACTGAGCGCCGATTTCGCGCTGTCGAGAACTGCAATTCCGGCCAGGCTCACGGCAAACATGGCAAAGGCCACAGGCACACGCAGAGCCATCAGGACGAGAAGAACGGCCATGCCGATCAGGCCGATAACGGACGCACTCATAAAACTTCTTCCCGCTCCTGCATATGGCGGATCGGCTTACCGCTGACCGCGATCCCGAACCCTCGGATCAACATTCCGAGCGCGGTGATGAGAGACATCGCCACGACGGCGTACTGAAACCACGCCTTGGGCAGATAGATGATATTGGTCGCGAGATTGAGCATCCGCGAAAGGGCTGCGGATTCCCAGACCGTCCAGGCAATCGCGCAGAAGATCACCGCGCCGAGCAAGGGCGCCAGAACATCTCCGATCCACAATGCACGCGTCGGCAACAGCCGCTCGAACACATCGACGGATACATGCCCGCCGACCTTGTCGCACAGCGCCATGCCCCCGAACACGACGAGTACCATGGCCATCTGGCTGATGTCCTGCGAGCCGACCAAAGGCGCGCCGAAATACCGGCCGATGACATCGATCAGAATGACAAGCACCTCGGTGAGAAGACCGAGTGTACCGACAAGTGCGGACAGGCTGATCAGCCTGTCCGCCCAACGTGTCAAAAACGCGTACACGGCGTTTTTTACTCCCCGCGCATCGTCTTGAGGACGATCTCCGCGTTCCGGCTCTTCACGATGTTGTCCGTGACCGGAAGGGTGATCTCACCGAAAGCAGCGGTTTCGTCGTCCGAAAGCTCGATCACGGTGTTGTCACCGGCAGACTTCAGGGACTCGATCACCTGCAGGGCGCGTGCGTTCCAGCCATCCTCGGCACTCTTGGAGAGCTTCCGACCGCTGTTGTCCTTGATCGCCTTCTGGAATTCCGGGGACAGGCCGTCGAAACGGTCCTTGTTCATCACCAGATAGAAGGAGATGCGGCCAAGCGGGGCACCGATGGTGTAGCTGTTGGCCACTTCGTCGAGCTTGAAATCGCCAACGGCGCTTGCGCCGGTCACGAGACCGTCAATCAGGCCGGTCTGAAGCGAGTTGTAAAGTTCACCGGCCGGCATCTGCACCGGCGTTGCGCCCAGGGCCTCGATGACGGCAGCCGCGGCTGCACCGGACACACGAATTTTCAAACCCTTGAGATCTTCCGGCTTGCGGATATCCCGGTCCTTCATGATGAAGATGTTCGGCTCGGACAGCCACAGAGCCAGCGGAACGGTGCCCGGGAACTCGCGGTCCAGCAGACCGGCATCATAGGCGTTCCAGATCGCATCGTAGCCGGTTTCGCCCGGCTTCAACACGCCCGGCAGTTCCGAAATCATGGTGTTGGGGAACTGGGACGAGGTGTAACCCTCCAGGCCCCATGTGATGTCGGCAACGCCCTGAACGGCGCGGACATACTGCTCCAGCGGCCCCTTGCCGAGCGCACCGCCCGGATAGACATCGATGGTCAGACCGCCGTTGGTATCGGCTTCCACGCCGTTCTTGAGCGGCTCTACCGTCGATTTGGTCAGGGTGTGCGCGGGCGGCACCCAGTGCGCCAGCTTGAGTGTTTCAGCCTTTGCCGGCACGGCCGCAGCCATCATAGCCATGCCACCGGCGGCCGCGGCGCACATCAGAATGCGGCGCAGGGATCGATTGAACATTTGGTAACCTCCCGTTACGTCAGACACAGGACAGCCCCTTCCATGGACGGTCCGGATACGGGGAGATTACGCTAAAAACAGCCGAATGACGAATTGATTTTAAGTGAAGGTCATAAGTACTGGTTATTAATAATCCACTTAGCGGCGACCACCACCAGCAAATTGGAATTACGAGATACTCAAAAATCTCTGCATGAGTTCTTCATATGCAATTGTTTTATTTGGCTTTTAAATTTCAAATGGAATTTTTCCTCTGCAAAGTCCCTCAAATTCGGGACAGGCCAGCCAAAAGAAATAACTAATCACTAAAGAATGGTGCCGCGGATTTCTCCGCAGCACCTTTTCTCATTCGAATGGAAACCGGACCTGGGGCCGGCTCCCATACAAGGGTAAGACTTACTTGCTGCCTTTGGTACGCCAGCTGTCGGCGTAGTTCTCGCGCGCTTCGCTGGCATAAGGCGTCGGAGCGACACGCACGCGGATTTCCGCCTGCTTGTGCGGTTCCGTCGACGTCTTGCCGGTGGTTTCCGGCTCGCCCCAGATCATGGTCAGAACATCGCCTTCCTCAACGCTGGCATCGACGACACCGAGCGACAACAGACAGCGCTCATTGAACGAGTAACCGTTGAACATAGACATGCCGACCATCTTGTCGCCGTGCATGACCATGTCCGCGCTGGTGGACGCGTAGTTCGGCTGCGGGAAATCGATCCACTTGTATGGCGTCCCCTGCTCGAAGCTGGAGGCGATGACCTTGAGCACATCTTCCCGGTTCCATTCGAAGGTGACCTTCTTGCGGTTGGTCTGCTCCTTCATCTTGGTCAGGGCCGCCTTGCCGATGAAGTCGTCCTTCTTCCAGCCGATGTAGAAGTCATAACCAAGCTCGAACGGGTTGACGTAGTAGTCTTCGATGTTGTCGGACACGAAGGACCCGCCGATGGCGCCGGCTGCCTCGTAGGAATCCGCACCAAGCCACTGGCGGTATTCGGCCAGCATGCCGTCACCGGTGTAGATGCCCGGCAGCGGCGACGGAATCCAGCCGGATTCCAGGGTGTTGGTCGAATAGGCGCGGCTACCGCAAAGCACCAGATTGACACCGGCATCCCGCGCCGCCTGGAGGATCGTCGCGTGGATATACGCCTTGTCCTCATAAGGACCCCAGATTTCCAGACCCGGTGCGCCGGACATGCCGTGACGAAGCGCCTGAACCTTCTTGGAACCGACGTTGATCCAGTCGACGTGGAAGAACTTGATGTCCGGCACGGGACCGCCGTTCATCTTTTCAAAGATCTTCGGCGCGTCGGGGCCCTGGATCTGATAGCGGTAATGGGTACGCAGCACGCGCTCGCCGTCCGGACGGGAGGGAGAGCGGGGATCGTGCTTGATGCGGACATTCCACTTGCCATAGGCAGCACAGAACATCAGCCAGTTCGAGGTCGGCGCGCGGCCGACGAGAATGAACTTGTCTTCACGCTCGCGGAAAATGATGTGATCGCCGATCACGTGTCCGTTCGGGGTCACCGGCACGAAGTGCTTGGCGCGGTTGAGGTTGAAGTTTCCGAACGCGTTGATGCCATGATAGGCGAGGAAATCCTCGGCCTGAGGACCTTCGACAATCAGTTCATCCATGTGATGGGTCTGATCGAAAAGGACGGCCGATTCGCGCCAGGCCCGCTGCTCGTCACGCCAGTTGCTGAATTCCGGCGCCACGACCGGGTATACATACATCCCGATCTTCGAATTGCGGAGCAGGTTCACGGCACCGCCGCTTTGAGACAAAACGGCTTCCAAGCTGGATACAGACATACTTCTTCCTCCCTAGGACAGAAACTAGATGTATACATTCCTTATCAAAATACGCGCTGAATGCCAGAAAAATTTTCAGAATGTATGCTTTTCCGCTTCGAGTGGAACTCCAGGACCGATCTCAGCCCGCCCGACGGGGCAGGTTCGGGTCAGGTCTTGATAAGGGCCAGACTTGCCATTTGCTGAACCATTCCGGCCTTTTCCTTCATGACATATTCCAGGTCACGCCGGGCGGTACGGGCGTGTTCGCGAGCCAGTGCCTCGGCCCGCGCCCCTTCCCGGTTCCTGATCGCCGAAATCATTTCGCGATGTTGGGCCTGGGCGAGTTCGAGCGAGCCCCGACGGCTTTCCATCTGCATCTTGTCCGGCAGAAAGGCAGAGGGAGATGCGAAAGGCAGACGAACGACCCGCTCCAGTTCGCGCTGGATGATCTTGCTGCCGGAGAGACCTGCGAGCGCTTCGTGAAATTCGGCGTTCAGCTTGGAATAACAGTCGAAATCGACATCGCCGTCATCCTTGAAACAGTCATCGATCCCGTTGACGATCTCGGTGATCCGGGTCAGATCCTCAGCCCCGACACCGCGCTCCGCAGCCAATCGTGCGACCGTGCCTTCAAGAACCCCGCGCAACTCGATGGCATCGATCACATCGTCCAGGCCGAATTCACGCACGACGAAGCCCGCGCTTTTTGCCCTTTCCAGCAGGCCTTCCTCCGCCAGCCGAGACATCGCTTCGCGGACCGGTGTCCGGGAAATATTCAGCATTTCGGCCAGGGGAACTTCGAACAATCGCTCCCCTCCCTTGAATTCCCCGCTCAGGATCCGTTGCCGAAGTTCCGTCAAAGCCCGGATTGTGTGGCTACTACCCCCTGTATCCGCCATTCCCTTACTGCTACTCCCTTTTTCCCATGCTGATGACAATTCGCGCCAAGTATACATAACATGTGGCGCTTGGGTGAGATTAGTCTCAATTTCCACGATCGGAGTGCGTTCGTTGTGGGCTGAGGGCCGATACCTGCATCCCTGATTTGATCGTAAACCGTCGTGTTGTTTGATAAATGTCACGGAGGGCTGGCATTAGGTCTCTTAAGTTGGCCAAACAGCATTGGAGGTTTTCATGTCTGGTCGCGGATTTGTTCTTGGGGCCGCTGCTGCAGCAGCGGGCCTGTTGCTGGTTCCAGGCGTCGCTGCGGCCGTGGCACGTGCCGGGCGGCCGGTCGTGCGCGCGGCGATGAAGACCGGCGCAACCGCCTTTGACGAATTCCGCAAGGCCGGAGCCGAGGCTTACGAGCATTTCGAGGATATGGCTGCCGAAGTGCGCGCCGAAATGGGCGGAGCGGCCGAGGAGACCGCCACGGCCGAAGATGCCGCTCACGCGGATACGGCATCGGGACCGGAACGTGCCTGAGACGGTCGCCTCCCCCTTTCCCGTTTATATCGCCCATGCCACAGACGGGCGGGCCCGGTTGCGCGCTGTCGGAAAACCGTCGGAAGGCGCCTGGCATGCCGCGCTGGATGCCCTGGCCGTTGTCCCGGGCATCACCCGGACCCTTGCGCGCCCAAATACCGGCAGCCTGATTATCGAGGCGGATCTCGCCGAAGACGCCCTTCGCACCCTTCTGGAGACAGCGGACTGTTTGAAACTCAAACAAAAGCCGCCCGTCCCTCCCCTCGGCATGGCCCTGCAGCTTGGCGTTCTGCAAACCGACGAACAGGTCCGCAAGCGGACCTTCGGGCAGCTCAACCTGCACACGGCCCTTGGCGCGATTCTTCTTGTAGCAGCGCTGGTCCAGTTGGGGCGCGGGCGCGTCTTCGGACCGACCGCCACACTTCTGGTCAATGCGCTGGCGCTTCTGGAGACCGGGTCAAGGCCACGCTAGCCTAAAGCGCTACCGGCCTGTCCCAGGGAAGATCCATGTCGCTCCGGCCGAAATGGCCATAGCGGGAAAGCGCCCGGTAGAACCCGTCCCCGGAAGACGACGGCAGCGTCCACAGGCCCAGTTGCTCGACGATTGCCCCCACCCGGAAATCGCATTTTTCGGCAAGCAGCGCAGAAATTTCCGGTTCCGGTTTCACCGCGGTGTCGAAACAGTCGATCTCGATGCTGGCGGGGGCCCGTTCGCCGGGAACGTAGGAAAGCTGCACCTCGCATTCGCGCGCAAGACCGGCGGCAACCACGCTGACGGCGGCCTGACGGGCCGCATAGGCGGCGATCCGGTCGATGCGCGAGGGATCCTTGCCGCTCAAGGCCGAACCGCTCTGGCGGGCATAACCGCCGTAAAAATCGCTGGTCGTCTTGCGCCCGGTGAGCCCCGCATGGGCTTTCGGACCGCCCTTTCCCGGCACCGGATGAACCGAAAAGCGGATATCCCTTGCCGGTTCGAGCCCCCTTGCGGCCATGACCGGGTCAACAATTGCCTTTCGAAGCTTCGCAGCCAGCTCGTCTTCGGTCGCGCGCTCCTCGTCGCATGTGAAAACACCGAGCGCGATGCCGGTGATGTCCATTGGTTTCCGGTTCGCGAACCGGACCGCGACCTGCGCCTGGGCATCGGCGGCCAGCCAGGAAGAAAAGCCCGCCTTTGCCGTGCGTTCCAACTCCAGGCTGATGTCACGGGCGCAGATGATCGGCAAAGGCATGCGCTCCGGCGTCTGGTCGCAGGCAAAACCGAAAGCCGTCGTCATCCGGGTGGCGACAGCATCGCCCCCATCGACCGGCCCCACCAGCTCCGGCGTTTCCACCAGATCCAGAATGACCGTCGTCGGAGACTCGCCCGCCATCTGGACATACCCTTCTCCCGCCAGGACGCGCCGTGCGACGCTTGCGGGATCAAAGGTCAACGGCGCCCCGTGGCGTACAGACAGAAACACGACGCCGCTTGCGAGCGCGCATTCGGCGACACAACCCACAGCAGGGCCGCTTGTCAGGCAGGCATCGACAATCGCATCGCTGATCTGATCGGACAACTTGTCCGGATGGGCTGCGGTGACGGCCTCCGACATCAAAACAAAATCACGCATTTGGCGGGTCCTCCGGATCCAGATGCAATTGAATGCTGCGGCGCGCGAGCACGGTTGCCAGCGGAATGGCCGCAGCCCCGAGCGAGAGAGCCATGTCCGACGCGCGCAGGGGCGCGATGCCGAGCAGACGGCGCAGAAAGGGAACGAAGAACGGCATGGCCCCCAGCGCTGAGGATCCAAGCAACGCCAGGTCCAGCGTCCGGTTCTCCAGCAGCTTTTCGGGATGCAGTTTCTTCGGATCGGTCCGCTGGCAGACGAGTGTATAAAGCAGTTGCGCCTGCGACAGGGTCAGGAAGGTCATGCCTCGGGTTTCAGGCCCCGGACCGTAGCGGGCCAGCCCGACCAGATGGGACAAAAGGGCGGAAACCGCGATAACCCCACTATCCTGGGCCATGCGGGCAAAATCCCGCTCAGGCACAATATGCTCTCCCGCCATCCGCGGCGGGCGGTCCATCACGTCCGGATCCGGGTCGGCGAGAGCAAGGCCGAGACTTGGAAAGACGTCGGTGACCAGATTGATCCACAAGAGTTCCATCGGCGTTTCGAGTTCCCCCGGTCCGTGCAGGGCCTCCAGGATCGAAACCGCGATTTCCGACATGTTGGTGGTTACCAGATATTCCAGCGAGCGGCGGATGTTCCGGTAAATCGCCCTGCCTTGAGCGATCGCCTCGACAAGGGTTTCCAGATTGTCGTCGCGGATGACGACATTGGCGACATCCCGGGCGAGTTCGGTCCCGCTCTCGCCCATGGCAATGCCGATATTTGCCGCCGCAAGAGCCGGTGCGTCATTGACCCCGTCTCCGGTCATGGCCACGATCCGGCCGCTGGCCTGGAGCGCCTTGACGATGGCGAGTTTCTGATGGCTGGCAACGCGGGCAAATACATGCGTGTCCTGGGCAAGGCCCGCCAGCAGGTCCGGCGACAGATCTGCAATCGATGTCGAGTCGATGACCCGAAGCGCGCCGCCGCCGCTCAATTCGACTTCGTCCGCCACGGCCGCGGCCGTGGCGGCCTGATCGCCGGTGATCAGCACGGGCCGGATCCCGGCGCGGCGGATCTTCCGGATGAGCGCCTTCGCCCCCGGCCGCACCGGATCGACCATGGCCAGCATACCGACGAACTCCAAACCCTGCGGGTCCGCATCCGGATTGTCGGTATGTCCCCGAGCGAAAGCGAGAACGCGGGCCGGACGGGCGGCAAGACGCTCGTTGAGTTCGATGATCCGTTTTCTGTCCGAGGCCTCAAGCGGCACCGAGCCTTCGGCCGTCACAAGCCGGTTGCAGCGGTTCAGGACATCCTCAGGGGATCCTTTCAAGGTCAGAAGCAGACGGTCATCGCCCGGCTCCTCATGAAGCGTCGCCATCCAGGGCCGGCCGGGCTTACGTTCGATCGTCGCTTTTCGCGGATAGTGCTGCCGCAATTGGCCGGCGTCGAGACCTTGCGATAGCGCGAACCCCAGGATGGCATGTTCCGTCTGGGACGAGCCGTTCGCAGCGCCGTCCTCGACCGAAGCGTCGTTGTTGAGCACAGCCAGCGCCGCGAGCACGTCAAGGTCCGCTTTACGATCGAGAGGCACTTCCTCGCCTCCGGCGACCGCGGTTACCACCTCCATCCGGTTCTGGGTGAGCGTGCCGGTCTTGTCGAGGCACAGTACCTGCAAGGCGCCCATGCTTTCCACTGCGCTCAACTGGCGGATCAGGATCCCCCTGCGCTGCATCCGGCCCAGGCCGAGCGAAAGGGTCGTCGTCGCCACCATCGGCAGGCCCTCAGGAACGGCGGCGACCGCAAGTGCCAACGCATCCTTCAGGATCATCGATGTGGAGTAGCCGCGCAGGATCCCGATGCCGGCAAAGACGCCGCAAGCCGCAAGGCTGGCGATCGCGAGCTTGCTTCCGAGACGGTCGAGTTCGGCTTCCACAGGCGCCTGGGGACGCGTTGCGGTGGACGACAGGCGCTGCAGGCGTGCAGCTTCCGTGTCACCGGCAGTCGCAACCACGACCGCCCTCCCCCGGCCTTCCGCCACGATGGTGCCGGCATAAAGCATGGTCGACCGGTCGCCGATCGGCGTATCGCGCAAAAGCCGGTCCGTATCGCACTTCGCCACGGGCATGCTCTCACCGGTCAGGGTGGATTCGTCCACCATGAGGCCATCGACCGAAACAAGCCGGGCGTCGGCAGGCACCAGGCTCCCCGCCGAGACCAGAACCACATCGCCGGAAACCAGCCGGCTGGATGGCAGGTTCAGGACCGCGCCGTCCCGCAGGACACGAACCGGATGCTCGCTTTGGCCTGTCAGCGCGTGGATCCTGCGCTCCGCCTGACCTTCGGTCACGTATCCCAGCACTCCGTTGAGCGCGACAACGGACAGCGTGGCGACCGCATCGGCCACGCCTCCGGTTGCAAAGGAAACCGCAGCCGATCCGACGAGCATCATCACCGGCAGGCCCTCGAACTGCTTGGCAAAGAGCGCCAGATTGGACGGGCCGGCTTCGTGCGGCAGGACGTTCGGGCCGAAGCGTTTCAGCCGGGCCGCCGCTTCGCAGCTATCAAGGCCCCTGGTTTCGTCGCTCCCGAACGTCCCGATGACCTCACCGGCTGGCCGACAATGCCAAGCCGACACGTCGCGCGCCGCCGTGCGAACGCGCCGCCTCGCCGGTCTTTTACCCGCTTCTTTTCGTTCCCTTGGCGGGGATGCTGCAGCATGTTGCGCAGGGTCGTCGATCAGGCTCAGAAGACCGGAGATCTGTTTGCGGATATCCTCGGCGTCAATCTTCGGATCGTGGGTGACAATCAGGCTGCCGGTCGTGCTGCGTGCGTTGACGCTCCTGATTCCGGAGAGGCCGCGGACATGTGTCACCAGATTTCTTGCCCGCTCCGGCCTGTGCAGAATCCGGGGAATTTTCAGGCGTAGACGGCCCGGCACGGCAGAATGAACGATTTCCGGCATCATGGTATCAAGCGTCACGGGCAGCCCTTCGCGGTCGCGCCAGCTTATCGCATTTTCACTGCAGATATTTGACAAGGCTCAAGCGCGGAATGCAAAAGCGCAGTCGGATCAGTGTATTGGGAGCAACCGTCGAAAACAGGCACTTCGGCTTGCACTTTCGGCGGCACCAATTCCCTTTTGGATGATTTCGTGCAGGTATCGGCAATGACTGGATTCAGGGCTTCGCCGAAGCTATCACGGATAAAGGTTGGATCCGGATCCGCACAAGACGTCACAATCCACGCCAACGACCAAAAGAGTTAATTTTGTCTTGCTCAAGAGGCATAACCAAAACTACCTTTCCGCTAGGTGCACGGGCATACAATCGAAATCATTGCTTCGTTGTAGGAGCCGGTTTCGAGGAGAACGACTTCGATGAGCAAAGAAAATAACGATGCATTGACAGACGCATTCAATGCCGACGCCTACTGGGCAACAACTAACTCCAACGTGGAGCAGCAACTCGCGGACCTTCTGGAAGAAGCCCGCAAATACAGTGTCGACCCATTCGTCCGGTCCATCTGCGGTCAGTTGTTCGACCATCCACAGCCTGAAACACTTGTCGGCTGGCAGGCTGAGTTGCTGATAGAAGCGGTCAGCGAGCTCGTATACTGTGCCAGGTCCCAGCAGGAAGCCCATTCGTGACGACCGTTATGGCAGATGATTTTGTAGTCCGTTTTGACCTCGATGACATCCTTCGCGGCGGCGCCGATGATACGGCACGCGCGCTCCTTGACACATGGCGCACCAACGGCGGGCGCATCTGCGAGGAAATCGCAGGATTTACCGATCAGCTCGTAATCCTGGACGGACAGCCGCAGAAGACGGATTCGCCGCAGGTGCTCTTCCACGGCGTCAATTCGCTGCTCAAGCGAAATCTGGGCAACACCCCGGTGACGGACAGTCCGCAGATCAAGCGAAACGATTTTTCCGCGGACTACCGTCGCATGTGCGCTGAGGCCTATTTCGATACGGCATCGGACATGCAGCCGATCTTCGATCTCGTCCGGGTGTCCCGGCCGATGATTTCAGGCGACTATCAGCAGCAGACCTATCACCGGCTGCTTCTGCCGGTGTTCACCGATCAGGGCGCCCGTTTCACGCTTTGCTATTCGCTGGATCTGGAGCCACCCCGATATCCAGTGGCGAGTTCGCGACAATCGCAACTCCCTGAGGCGGGCACAGCAGGAAGCATAAATCTGAATATGCCCTGTTTTCCGGCGCTGCATCCCAGATAAAACCGCTTGGCCAAACGGTCGGAAACCCCCAGCGGAACGGCAGACCCTTGGCTGCGTGGTGACGGGCCATCCAGCCATAGATGTTGGCCGGACGCCATTCCAGGTAACATCCGAGAATGCACAGACGCACCAGATAGGCCGCGACATCGGATCCCGCCAGGGCAGGATCCACGGAGGTATCGCCGATATAGGCAAACGGCCCGGTCAGTCCTGCCGCGAACGGAACGGAAGTCGGCGCCAGGCGGGCCTGCCCGCCTCCTTCGGCCCTGTAATTCCGGTACCAGAACCGCTGAATGTAGTCCCGCAGGTCCCAACCGGCCACGTCGTCATAACGATTGGCGGTGGTACAGACCGTCCGGCCGGATTCATCGTGCCCGGTCACGCCGAAAAAGCGGCTCGGCGGCAGCGTGTTCATATCATCGCGAAAATACTCGCCGACGACCCGTTTCTTGGATTCGGCGACCGCCGCGGTGTAACTGGGGACAGTGTCATGCCAGCGAAGCTCGGCGACGCCGAGCTCCATCAGTTTGCCGCAGAGTGCAATCACGGATCTGGACAGGTCCAGGGAATTCAACCCTCCCCTCTCCGTTTCGGCAGCGGCAATCCTGATATTCCATGCTTTGAGATCTTGGATAGTCATCATTTTCTCCATGCGGACAGATGCGCTGATACGCATCTCTGCCCCCCGTCCGCATCGTTCCCACCGCAAATCCGATCATCCGCAGCGGTCGAATTCCGGCCGGGAAGCGATTGGAATTACCCTCGCTTTCGAACCGCATGACCTGCGCCCAGGAACCGAAACAGATTTACCAGCCTGTGCCGTCACACGTTCTGATATGAGAGTCCCACCAGCACACAACTGAGGGATTCGTATAATGACCGCCTCTGTACAAAACGCACTGTCCGCACTCGGCAAGCTCCAGGACGGCCTTCAGGAGCTCGGCCATGAACGCCTGAACGCCGTGGCGGATGTCGTTGGGAAATGCCTGCGCTCCCTGGCGTCTCAGGTGGAATTCTACGAAAGCGCAAAGGCCCCTCTGCGCAGTGTCATTGTCGACCGCGACGGTCAGGAAACGCAGCAGGTCACAGGCATGCGAATGGAAGCGATCCATCTCAAGGGCACGGACCATGTGGTCTACGGCAAACCGGAGGCCATCGCTGCCTTGCGCGCTTTGCTTCCCGAGGCAAGCACCGGCGATGACAGTTGGGAAGTCTATTTCTGAGCCGACGCTGGCGGTAGCCGGAAAGATCCTAACGCCGCTCTGGCGCCGGCGGCGGATTGTCGATGAACTGCCGGGCAGCGGCGGCTTGCCGGGGGTCGGCTTTTTCCATCAGCGCGTAAGCCCGTTCGGCCAGCTCGGGCTTGCCGCCTCGGACACCGGCCTGGATGGCCAAACGCAAGGCCTGCTGATCCTCCGGCAGGGCTGTCAAAATGAACTCCGCGTGCGGCAGCATGGCCTCGAACCGTCCTGCCAGCTGCAGGGAAACCAGCAGGGACAGACGGGCATTCAGGGAATGGGGCACCTGATCGACCGCCGCCTGATGCAGGACGATCGCCCGATCGAACGCCCCTGCCATGGCCAGCGTACGCCCGGCTTCCAGGTAGAGGCCTTCATTCTCCGCCGACATGCAGGCGACTTGGAGCTTTTCGATCAGCCTGACGGCGGCCTGTCCGGCTTCTGCCGACGCAATCGTGTCAAGCGCCAGTTCACAGTCGGCCAGTGCCCTGCCGAGTTCGGCCTGCACCGCCTCCGCATTCGCCGCGCTTCGCCCCTGCAGCAAGTCGCGTACATCCCGAACCGGCAAGGCTTCGAAACGTCCCTCACCGCCGCCGGCGGCAATTCCGGCAAGCCGGCCGTTCGGATCGACAAGCGCCCCGCCGCTCACGCCCGGCTGCATGAAGCTTGTGACCTGAAGGCGCCCGAGATCCGCCGCCGGTTCGGGCGGCAAAAGCAGCATACCCGGCTGAAAAACCCGGATCTGCCGTTGCCCGATATCCGCACCGACCGCGTAAAGGGCTGCGTTCACGTCGCCGTCCTCGTCCGGGTTCAACACAAGCCCGTCTTCGGGAAGGCCTTCGACTTCGATCAATGCAAGATCGCCCCTGTAGGCAGACGGCACCACCTTGCCTTTCAGAGGACCATACGGCGTGAACACCGTCGCCTCGGTCCGGTCAGCGATCACGTGGCGGCTGGTCACCAGAAGTTGTTTGCCGATGCGAACAGCGCTTGCCAGCGGATCGAAGCTTTCCACCGGGAAAACGGCCTGCCGCGTCCGGCACACCGCCTTTGCATAGGGACAGTCGGGCGTCCCGGTGGCCGAGTTTGCCGCCTTTCGAGATGCGTCAGAGGTATCACCAAAGGAAAGACTGGCCCTGGCCTCCTGCCCGGCGCGCACATAGACGACTTCGGCTGTGTCGCCCGGACGGACGAGCGACAGCGTGCTGACAACATCGCGCGGATGACGGACGGCGCGGCCGGCAACGGCGACAAGCAGGTCGCCGACCTGAAGCCCCGCCTTTGCCGCCGGTCCGTCGGAAAGCGAGGCAATCTTGACACCCGCGCGGATCGCAAGCTCCGAACGGGGCGGCAGTTCGAGCCCCCAGCCCGCCGACACATAGTCGACCCGGCCATCGTCATCGAGGTCTTCGACCACGCGTTTGAGCAAATCCGCCGAGACGGCGAAATTGACGCCGATATTGGTGTCGCCAGCCGAGGCGAATATCGCCGACATCATGCCGACAAGACGGCCGTCCGCGTCCACCAGTGCGCCGCCGGAACTGCCCGGATTGGCCGCGGCATCGGTCTGGATGAAATCCTCGACGGGATTGAACCCGGCATTGGCGACATGACGGGCAGAAACCACGCCGCAGGTCACCGACAGATCGAGGCCATAGGCATTGGAAACGATACAGACCGACTCGGCGAGAGACGGCGCCGGCGCGAGGTCGAATATGGGCAGGTCCGCCTTCACCTCGAGCAGCGCGACATCCGATGCCGTATCGAAAGCCCTCAGCCTTGCCGGCAGGATCCGCCCGTCGAACAGGCGCACATCGATCCGCGGTTCAGGCATCCGGGTGGCCGGTTCCACCACATGGTAGGCCGTGGCAATCAGACCGTCCGGACCGACGACAACGCCGGAGCCCTCAGGCGCCTTGCCCGCAGGCGTTCCTGCTCCGCCCTGCGGCTTTCCGGGCCAGAGCGGCAAGACCGAGACGACCGACTGCAGCGACTTTTCCGGAAAGGCCTCCGCCTGCCGGGTTTCCACCGGCAGCAAAACGAGGACCATCAGAACAGCCACCAGAGACTGGCACAGACGGCTCGGCGGCAATGGCGGACGCATCAGTCGGGCTCCGTATTCGGTCAGTCGGCCAGAGTATCGACGCATCAACATAGAGCAGGAACGCTATCCGGACAAAGCCAAGGAAACCTTCTTCTGGACGAAGCGGCTGCTGGTGATAAGCTCTGGTCGACCGGGAGGAGGTCCATGCGTCTTTCGACATGCCTTGTTTTTCTTTTGCTTGGTCTCGGCCTGGCGAAAGCCGCCACAGCAGGGGACAAGCCAAGGCCATTTGCTGCCTTCGACATGGCCGGCCCCTCGATCCTGAACGATCCGTTTGACCTGGCCTTCGGGCCCGACGGGCGGCTCTATGTCGCCGACAAGCGCGGCGACAGGATCGCGGTCCTCGATCCCGAAACGCTCACCCTCGTCGAATCCGTTGCGTCCGGACAGCTGCCCGACGTCCATGACATTTCTTTTAGCCGGAACGGCGCCGCTGCGGTTGCGGCGACCGGCCTTGGTGCGGTGCTGATCTTCGATCGGCTGGAAGGCGACAGACCGCAGGCCTTCGACTTCCTGCCCGCCTCCAGCACGGAAGGGGTCCTGGCCCATTCCAATGGCAGGATCTACGCCACCACAGGAACGACCGGACGCCTGGTCGCCTTTCAGGATGGCGAGGAAATCGGCTCGGTCGGCGGCCTGTTCGGAACCCATGACGTGGCCGAAGCCCCGGATGGCACCATCTGGGTCGCCTGCACCCGCAGCCGGCGACTGGTCAAGTTCAGCCCGGACCTGAAGGAACTCCAGGTTCTGGATCAGCCGAAATTCGGCTTCCTTGCGCCCCGTTATCTCGATATCGACGCCCTGGGCCGTCTTGTTGTCGCCGACAGCGATGCGCAGCGGGTTCTTCTGATCGATCCGGACGGGCAGGACGGCGGCACCCTTCTGGGGGTCCTGGGCGATGGATCTCCCGGGGCCGGAGCGAACAAGTTCGCCAATCCGGAAGGCGTCGCGATCCGCGGCAATGACTATTATATTTCCGATTCCGGCAACAACCGCATCGTCCGCTACACGGTCGTCACGAATTAGGACTATCCTTGGAAGAACCCGTTTCCCCCCCGGACAATTCAGCCCCTCCCCGAATGCCGCCGGTTTTCCTGCTGGTCTTTCTGCAGGCGGTCGTATCGGCCGCAAGCCTCGTCGTCGAGATCGTCGCCGGCCGTATGCTTGCCCCTTACGTCGGCATGTCGCTTTACACCTGGACCTCGATCATCGCCGTGGTGCTGGCCGGATTTTCGGCCGGGCACTGGGCAGGTGGGCGACTTGCCGAAAGACCCGTGGCCACCGGCCTTATGGCGACCGGGTTTGGGCTGGCAGGGGCGGCCCTGACCACGGCCGCCGCCATTTTCCTGCTGCGCTGGAGCGCGGAACCGGTCATTAACGCGCTGACGGCTCCCATCGCCTCGATCACCGCGATTTCCATGATCGTCTTTTTCCTGCCATCGTTTTTCGCCGGCATCCCGGCACCGGTTCTTGCCCGTATCGCTGTGGATGCGGACCGTGCAAAGGCCGGGCGGGCCCTCGGTGCGATGTTCGCGGCCGGTGCCCTCGGCGCCATCGCCGGAACGCTGCTGGCCGGTTTCGTCTTCATCTCGTTCCTCGGCACCATCGGCACCCTGGCGGTCGTCACCGCCACCTACGTCCTTTGCGCAGCGCTCCTGCTTGGCCTGGCACGCCGGAAAACCCCGGCGATCGTTCCGGCCGCCATTGTCCTTGGCGCGGCCCTGATCTTGGCCGGATCCGGTTTGGCCGCGGAAAACCCATGCAAACGGGAAAGCAACTATTTCTGCATTCGGGTCTTGGATGTCTATCCGGAGGCGAAAACGCCGGTCAGGCTGATGGTGCTTGACCATCTCGCCCACGGAATTTCGGCGCGCGACTTTCCTGAGGTCATGTTCACGCCGCATGCCTCCATGCTGGAACTGATTGCCAGAACCCGCATGGAGGACCGGCCGTATTCCGCGTTCTTTATCGGTGGCGGCACCTATTCGATCCCCCGGGCCTGGGGACCGAAGCCACAGGTTAAGGTCACAGTGGCCGAGATCGATCCGGCGGTGACCGAAATGGCGGAAAAGTATTTCTGGTTCGATCCCGCAGTTGCCCGGATTTTCCACGAGGACGCCAGGCGCGCGCTTGCCTCCCGTCCCGACACATACGACGTGGTAATCGGCGACGCCTTTACCGACATCACCGTACCGCAGCATCTGGTCACAAAGGAGTTCTTCGAACTGGTCAGAAGCCGTCTCACCGACGACGGCGTTTACCTGATGAATGTCATCGATCATGCAGACCGGCTGCAGGCAATGGCCTCGATCGCGGCGACGCTGAAATCTGTGTTTCCGGAAGTGGAAATCTGGGTGCAGAACACCGGCCAGCCGCTGGAGGGGCGTCTGGTCTTCATTCTGGCCGCCGGTAACTCCCTTTCCAAGACATCCAGGCTGGAGGGGCTCGACCCGGAGCCTTATGTGGCCGGGCGGCTCACGCAGGATACGGTGCAGCGACTGGTCACGAACGAGAACGCGCTGATCCTGACGGACGACTACGCTCCAATCGATCGGCTTATGGCACTGCGGGAGTAGAAAGGCGGCAGGAATGCGCCCGTCACCGCATGGACAGCGTCACTCCGCTCCAGGCAAAATACGTATACATACTAATCACTTATCAATTCCAAATTGCATATTTCCCCGGCACAGCGCCCAAAATCGGGTCAAACCGACGAACAATGGCGCGTCCCACCTTGCTGCGTCGCAATATTTGCGCTACCGGGAAACGAACATCGCTCCTTGTGCAGCCTCGACCCCGTTCAAGCCGCCCTCCCGCTGGCTTTGCCCGGATGTTGATCTGCATGCCGGGGCGGTCCCAGTTCATTCATTTTCAGGAGTTGACCATGATCGGCAAAAAAGTTCCGAACGTGACCTTCCGCACCCGCGTGCGTGACGAATCCATCGAAGGCCCGAACCCGTTCCGCTGGGAAGACAAGACCACCGACGATTATTTCGCCGGCAAGCGCGTCGTCCTCTTCTCCTTACCCGGAGCCTTCACCCCGACCTGCTCCACCTACCAGCTGCCCGACTTCGAAAAGCTCTATGACGAGTTCAAGGCCGAAGGCATCGACGAGATCTACTGCGTCTCCGTCAACGACGCTTTCGTCATGAACGCCTGGGCCAAGGCACAGGGCGTGGACAAGGTGAAGGTCATTCCGGACGGCTCCGGCGAGTTCACCCGCAAGATGGGCATGCTGGTCGCCAAGGACAACCTCGGCTTCGGCATGCGCTCCTGGCGCTACGGTGCCGTGATCAACAACGGCGTCATCGAAATGTGGTTCGAGGAAGAAGGCTTCTCCGACAACTGCGAGAGCGACCCCTACGGTGTTTCCTCTCCGCAGAACATCCTGGAAAACCTGAAGGCCGCCGCTTCCACCGCAGCCGCCTGAGCCTTCGGCAAAGCCTGAAAAAATCAAAGCCCCGGAGCTTAATCGCTCCGGGGCTTTTTGTTTGCTGTTCGCTTATCGGGTCTACCGCGACCTACCGGCCGTCGCGGGCCTTTTCGTCATCTGCACGCAATTCCAGCCACATGGCATTGAGAATGGCGAGGCAGCAGGCCAGCGGCATGCCGAGGAACCAGGCGAAGTACCACATGTCGTTTCTCCTCAATACGCCGTGTCGTTGTCGCGTTCGATGGTGGCTTCGTCGACCTTGCCCCACAGCACCTTGTAGACCCAGGCGGTATAGGCCAGAACAAGTGGCAGGAAGATGATGGTCACCACCAGCATGTTGAACAGGGTCTGATGGCTCGAGGCGGCGTCCCAGACGGTCAGGCTGGCATCCGGCTGCACCGAACTCGGCAGCAGGAAGGGGAACATCGAAACGCCGACGGTCGAAATGATGCCGAAGACCGCGATCTTGGAGCAGGCGAAGGTCAGCATCTCCAGCCGGGTCTGCAGCCCGATCAGCGCACCGACCGTTCCCAGGAACCCGAGAACAGGCGCGAGCATCATCCAGGGGTAGGTCGAATAGTTCGCCATCCAGGCCGGACCTTCGATCACCGCCTTCTTCATAAGCGGATTGGCGGGCATGTTGGGGTCGATCTCCGACGTGATCCGGTAGCCCTGGACGTAGCCGGAATAGACCAGATAACCGCCGAGAGCGAAGAGCACCAGGGCGGCGATTGCGGCAATCGAGCCGTAGCGGCGTCCCCTGACGGCAACGATGCCGTCGGTTTTCAGCCCCAGCCAGGCTCCGCCGTGCATGACCAGCATGGCGACCGACAGAAGGCCGCACAGAAGCGAGAACGGCGTGAACAACCCGAAGAAGGAGCCTTCGTAGGTCATCCTCAGGTCCCGGTCGAGGGTGAAGGGCACGCCTTCCAGGACGTTGCCGACCGCCACGCCGAAGACCAGCGCCGGCACGAAGGAGCCGACGAACAACGCCCAGTCCCAGCCGTTGCGCCAGGACGGGTCCGGCCGCTTGGAGCGGTACTTGAACGACACGGGACGCAGGATCATCGCCGCAAGCACAATGAACATTGCCAGGTAGAAGCCGGAAAAGCTGATGGCGTAAAGCGGCGGCCAGGCGGCGAAGATCGCACCGCCACCGAGGATGAACCAGACCTGATTGCCCTCCCAGGTCGCGCCGATGGAGTTGATCGCCACGCGGCGCTCGATATCGGTGTGACCGACGAAGGGAAGCAGGGTTCCGACCCCCATGTCGAAGCCGTCCGTCACGGCAAAGCCGATCAGCAGAACGCCCAGAAGCAGCCACCAGATCAGCTTCAACGTCGAATAGTCGATCAATTCATGAAGGATCATTGGTCTACTCCGCTGCGATAGAGGACATGCCGCCGGTTCGGACCGGCATTGCATCCGGCTCGCCACCGTCATCGGGTCCCTTCCGGATGTATTTGAGCATCAGGGCGACCTCAATCACCAGAAGCGTGCTGTAGAGAGCGACAAAGCCGGCCAAAGTCATAAGGACTTCAGGCACGGAGAGGCTGGAAACGGCGGCGTGCGTGGGAAGCATGCCCTCAATGATCCAGGGCTGACGACCGTATTCGGCGACGAGCCACCCCATCTCGCAGGCGATCCAGGGCAGCGGGATCGACAGGACCGCGACATGCAGCAGCCACCGCCCCTTGAAGCGCAGGCCCTCCACCTTGCCCGTGGACGCCAGGAAGAAGAACACCCCGGTCAGCGGGATAAAGAAGAAGCCGCAGGCGACCATGATCCGGAAGCCGTAGAACATCGGCCAGATGTTCGGCACGGCGGACCAGGCGGCCGCATCGATCTCCTCGTTGGTCGCGTTGGGTAGATCCTTGGCAAACGGCATCAGCAGATAGGCATAGCCGAGGTTATGCTGGTTGCTGACGAAGTCGTTGCGCACCGATTGGTCGACCGTCTGCCCCGCATCGTCCGCCTCCCGGATCTTCTGCAGGGCTTCCCATGCAATGATGCCCTGGCGGATCCGGTCCTTTGACCTTTCCACCAGTTCCTTGATGCCGGGGATTTCACGGGTCAGCGACCGGGTGGCGATCAGTCCCATGACATAAGGAACCTCGATGGCGAAACTGTTGTCTCGAGCTTCCATGTCGGGAAAAGCGATGATGTTGAAGGACGCCGGAGCGGGCTCCGTTTCCCACATGGCCTCGATGGTCGCCAACTTCATCTTCTGGTTCAAGTTCGCCTCGTAACCGCTTTCGTCGCCAAGGACGACCACGGACAAGGCCGAGGCGAAGCCGAAGGCGGAGGCGACGGCAATCGATCGCCGTGCGATCTCGATATGCCTTCCCTTCAGCAGATACCAGGCGGAAATGCCGACAATGAACAGCGAGGCGGTCACATAGCCCGCCGAAACCGTATGCACGAACTTGGCCTGGGCCACCGGATTGAACAGCACGTCGTAGAAGCTGGTCACTTCCATGCGCATCGTTTCGGGATTGAATTCGCTGCCGACCGGATGCTGCATCCAGCCGTTGGCGATCAGGATCCAGAGTGCCGACAGGTTTGTGCCCATGGCGACCGCCCAGGTGGCGGCCAGATGCTGGCGTTTCGACAGCTTGTCCCAGCCAAAGAAGAACAGCCCGACGAAGGTCGCCTCCAGGAAGAAGGCCATCAGCCCTTCGATGGCCAGCGGCGCTCCAAAGACATCACCAACATACTGGCTGAAATAGCTCCAGTTCATGCCGAACTGGAACTCCATGGTCAGGCCGGTCGCAACCCCCAGCACGAAGTTGATGCCGAACAGGGTCCCCCAGAACTTGACCATGCGCTTCCAGACTTCGCGCCCGGTCATGACGTAGACCGTTTCCATGGTCGCAAGCAGGATGGAAAGACCTATGGTCAACGGCACGAACAGGAAGTGGTAGAGCGCCGTCATCGCAAACTGCAGCCTGGACAGGCTGACAACATCAAGTTCCATCGCGACACCTCTGGTTTGGCCGAACCGGAATTCCGAATCTGGCAACAGAAGATCATACTGGGGTCAGTTTGCAAAATTTTCGTGTACCGACCGCAGCCGGACGGCTTCCTTCCGAAAACACGGCGTTGAGCTCGCTAAAACCGACAAGGATGGCCTGTCCTATTCGGCGGCCACACTCTTTTCCGCGTCACGGAGAGCCAGAACCCGATCGGCGCGGCCGATCTCCATCGGTTTGTGGGCGATCATCAGTACGCCGGCATCTCCGCGGAATTCCTCGAAGCGGTCCAGAACGTCCCTGGCGGTCTTTTCATCCAGGCCTTCCGTCATTTCATCGAGGATGAAGAGCACCGGCCGGGTGAGATAGGCCCGGGCCAGACCGAGACGCCGCTGTTCGCCGCCCGACAATCCCAGACCGCCCTCGCCCAGGACCGTTTCCAGGCCGCTGTCACTACTGCGAATGCGCGTGCCCAGCGCCGCCATCTCCAGCGCGGCCCACAATTCGTCTTCGGTTGCCGAAGGCTTGGCAATCCTCAGATTGGCTGCGACCGTATCGTTGAAAAGGTACGGCTTTTGTCCCAGGACCGTGACCGTGCCGCGCAAGTCTTCTTCGGCGATCGTCTGCAGGTCCTGCCCGCAGAGCTTCACCGAACCGCCCTGCGGCGTGAGCAGCCGGGAGGCAATGGCGGAGACCGTCGACTTGCCGCAACCGCTGCGTCCGGTCAGCGCCAGAATCTCGCCCCTGGCAATATCGAAAGAGAAATCCGACAGGACGGCGCTTTCCGCGCCCGGATAGGCAAACGTGACAGAGGTGAAGGATAGGACGGGATCGGACGGGGACTTCCCTTCGATCAAATCCGTCTGGTACCCGGCAGCATCGGAACTCTCGTGCGCGCCGTCGGCGGCACGTTTTGCGGCAAGGTGCGTCCTTTGCAGATTGGCGAGCCCCGGCACCAACCCTCCGAGCACTTCGGGAAGTGCGATCGCAACCAGGATCAGCGTCACGCCCCAGACCGGCTCCAGCTCTCCGCGCAACATGAAAATGCTGGCCAGAATCAACGTCACAACAACGGAAGTCTGTGCGGCAAAGCCTTGAAGCGACAGGATTCGGGCCGTCCGCGCCTCCATCTCCTCGATGGACGTCGCCAACCTGTCTTCCGCATGCAGAATGGCGTTCGCGCTTTGCTCAAGACCGCCGTAGACGGCCAGGTCCCGGCGCCCGGCCACCAGATCGACGCTTCTGAGGCGCATGGCCTCGTGCGCGGCTTCCTGCCGGCGGGCGGCGGCCGCCTGCCGGTTTTTCAGAAGATAACCGAAGAAAGCCAGATCCCAGAGCACCAACCCCGCAATGCCCAGACCCGCGACCGGAGCCGTTTTCGAGATCCAAAGGAGTGCCAGAAGGCCCGTCACGAGGCACAGCACCGCCGGAACGATCAGGCGGAGATAAACCGCATCGAGAGCCTGGATATCGGAAGTCAACCGGTTGAGGGCCGCGCCGCTTCGCGCCGGACGCGTGCCGTCGCCGAACCTGGCGGCCTGACCCTGGAAGATACGTTTTCTCAGATTGGTCAGGAAACGGAAGGTCGCGTCATGAGTGAGCACGCGCTCGCCATAACGGCCGGCGGTCCGGGCAATCGCAAGCGCCCGGATCAACGCGCTCGGAATGAAGATGTTCAATGCGAACAGGCCAAGCCCCGCAAGGGCTGCCGCGGTGATGAACCATCCCGAAACGCCCAGAAGCGCGATACCGGCAAGGGCTGGTATCAGAGCGACCGCAATTCCCACCAGGAACGCAGTCGGCGAATGGCGCCACTGCCACTGGACGATCCGGCGGAGCGGGCTCATGCACTCGCCTCCGTCAGATGCGCGGCGTCCAGCTCGATCCGCTGACCGGGCAGGGTCATAAGTTTCGGATCGTGGGTCGCAAGAATGAGCGTTCTGCCGGCCGCCATCTTTTTCAGGCCGGCAATAACGTCCCTGGCCGTTTGGTCGTCGAGGCCGGCGGTCGGCTCATCGGCCAGGATCAACCCGGCCGTCTTCCGAAGGGCCGCCCGCGCCAGGGCGATCCGGCGTTTCTCGCCGACGGACAGGCCGAAGCCGTCTTCGCCGATGATCGTCTCCAGACCGCGCGGCAGGCTCTCCACCAGCGCGGCGGCGCCCGCCAGACTAACCGCCTGCATCATATCCTCGGCCGAGGCCTGCGGGTCCGCACGCAGGAGATTGGCGCGCAGCGAGCCGTGGAACAGACGAGGATGCTGGCCGATCCAGCAGACCTCCTGGCGCCACCGCCCAAGATCGAGCGTCAGAAGATCCTTGCCGTCGACAATGATCCTCCCGCCATCGGGACGATGCAGGCCGAGCAGGCAATCGAGCAGCGTCGTCTTGCCCGCACCGCTCGGCCCGGTGAGAATTGCTGTCTCGCCGGACGGTATTTCAAGGGAGAAATCGCGAATGATGCCCTTGCCGCCCAGCGTGACGGACACGTGGTCGAGCCTGATTTCGGGTGCATGGGTTTGCCGGGAGGCCGGCGCGGTTGCCTCTTCTTCCGCCCTGCCCGATCCTTCAGTCGATCCCGACTGCGGACCTTGAGCGACGATCCCGGAGTAGAGGTCCTGAAGCTTTTCCTTGGCGGCCAGGCCTGCGGCGCGGTCGTGATAGGCAGCCGCATAGGCGCGAAGCGGCGCGAAGAACTCCGGCGCCAGCAGCAGAACGAAGAAACCTCCGCCGAAGGTCAACGGCGCGCCCCAGGTACCTGTGGTCACGCTGCCCAGCAGCGAAAATCCGACATAGACGGCGACGAAGGCGATCCCCAGCGCACTGAAAAGCTCCAGCACCGTGGAGGACAGGAAGGCGATTTTCAGGACCCGCATCGTGCCGGTCCGGAAAGCTTCGCCGACACGATCTATCTGCGCTTCGGTCTGGCCGAGTGCGCCGAACAGCCGAAGAGTTTCAAGGCCCCGCACCCGGTCGAGCAGAAATCCGCTCATGCGGGTCAGTTCTTCCTGCTGTCCCTGGCTCGCCGCTTTCGCCTTGATCCCGATCAGCGCCATGAACAGCGGAATGACGGGTCCGGCGATCATCAGGATCACCGCGGCCAACCAGCTCACATAAAGGGTTGCGGCAAGGATACCGAGCGGGACAACCTTCAACCGGAATTGCTGCGGATGAAAGTTGCCGAGATAGGGACCAAGCGCATCCACCTGCTCGCCCAGAGTGGCCGCCACATGGCCGCTGGACGGCAAGGACGCCGCCGGAGATGTGTTCGCGATAGCGCCCAGAAGCGTCGTCCGGACCCTCGTCTTGACAGCCCGGGCCGCCGATCGCGCGGACGCTGCGGCTTTCAATCCAAGCAACTGGCGCACACCGGCCAGAGCGATGAAGCCGGCGGCGGCGGAAGCAAGAACAGTCACGATTCCGGCTTGCGGTCTTCCAGCAATAAATTCGGAAATGACCAGGCTCAGCAATGCGGCCTGTCCGATCCACAACAGATCGGATATCGAAAGCAACCATCCGGCCCTGCGGAGCAGACGCTTTTCCGCAGGAACCAGATCCGCGACCGGTCCTCCCTGCTCCCCGTTTTCGGCAGCATCTTTTGCTGCGGACACAGTCATGCCTGCCCCTTGCCCCGAACAGATCTTTTGTTTTTCAAGGGTGGCGCTTCTTCAACCCAATGGGCGCCAAAGGGGGCCAGTCTCCGCGTCAATCGTCCGTCCCTTGTTTTCATTGCCGGCTCAAGCCCCTGAAGCCGGATAAAGGACCAGCTTCCACACCCTCCACTGGCCTTTCAGCATATTTATACGGCAATTGGAAGGTTTGCCTGTCCCCATATCATGGGCCCGCAGGCCGTTTCCGACGAAACCGGGCTTTTCACATATGGCGCGAGCCGAGCTCACCGCATCGGCAGAATCATCATAAGTTTCTGATATTCATTACTTTTCCAGAAACCTTTTCAGACACACCCGATGTCAGACACCCCAATTGGTTCCCATCCCGTGCAATTGCTGCGACCTGACGTCCTATACGTATTTTCTTCCCCACTCCCCCCATTTTTGAGGGGTGAAAACCGAAGTAGCGTGTGTTGTTATGCATACGTTCTGACAAGGTCAACTTCACGGCCTTTTCGAGACTCTGGATCAACTTCGCGGCTGCTTTTTACTACGGCCGGAAGTCGATTTTACCTTGGGGATTTGCGTACTTCGCCTGGGTATCAAAACACCTCGCAAAGCCGGCTCCCCCGCCGGCTTTTTTTTTGCGCGCCTGAAAAGCTCAACGAGACAAAAACGAGACAAAAACGAGACAAAAAAGAGCGGCAGAAACCTGCCGCTCTTAAGGTAGAGGCCGGGAGGATTGGCCTCAAATATTATTGCGTCCGATTACTTCATCGTCGGAATGACGAACTCCGCCCCGTCCTTGAGGCCCGACGGCCAGCGCGATGTGACGGTCTTCGTCCGGGTGTAGAAGCGGAAGGCGTCCGGGCCGTGCTGGTTCAGATCGCCGAAGCCTGAACGCTTCCAGCCGCCGAAGGTGTAGTAGGCCAGCGGCACCGGGATCGGCACGTTGATGCCGACCATGCCGATGTTGACGCGGGATGCGAAATCGCGGGCCGTGTCGCCGTCACGGGTGAAGATCGCGGTACCGTTGCCGTATTCGTGGCTCATGGCCAGATCGAGCGCTTCCTCATAGTCGCCCGCACGAACCACGGACAGGACCGGGCCGAAGATCTCGGTCTTGTAGATCTCCATGTCCTTGGTGACCTTGTCGAACAGGCAGCCGCCCATGAAGTTGCCGTTTTCATAGCCCTGCATGGTGAAGTTACGGCCATCGACGACGAGATCGGCACCTTCCTTGACGCCCTGGTCGACAAGGCCCTTCACGCGGGCAAGGGCTTCCTTCGTGACCAGCGGACCGAAGTCCACATCGTCGCCGGCGGTGTACGGCCCGATCTTCAGGGCCTCGACCCGCGGAGCAAGCTTTGCCATCAGCGCGTTTGCGGTCGTCTCGCCGACCGGAACGGCCACGGAGATCGCCATGCAGCGCTCACCGGCCGCACCGTACCCGGCTCCGATCAGCGCGTCGGCGGCCTGATCCATGTCGGCGTCCGGCATGATGATCATGTGGTTCTTTGCGCCGCCAAAGCACTGCACGCGTTTTCCGTTGGCGCAGCCGCGCGAGTAAACATATTCGGCGATTGCGGTGGAGCCGACGAAGCCGACGGCCTGGATTTCCGGATCGTCGAGGATCGCGTCGACGGATTCCTTATCGCCGTTGACGACGTTGAGGATACCCGCCGGCAGGCCGGCTTCGAGCATCAGTTCGGCCAGCATGATCGGCACGGACGGATCGCGCTCGGACGGCTTCAGGATGAATGCGTTACCGGCTGCGATCGCCGGGCAGAACTTCCACATGGGGATCATGGCCGGGAAGTTGAACGGGGTGATGCCGGCAACGACGCCCAGCGGCTGGCGCAGGGAATAGATGTCGATGCCCGGGCCGGCGCCTTCGGTGAACTCGCCCTTGAGAAGATGCGGCGCGCCGATGCAGAACTCGGCCACTTCCAGGCCGCGGATCACGTCGCCTTTGGCGTCCGGCAGGGTCTTGCCGTGTTCGCGCGACAGCGCCTCGGCCAGCTTGTCCATATCGCGATGCAGGAGATCGACGAACTTCATCAGCACGCGGGCACGGCGCTGGGGATTGGTCGCGGCCCACGCCGGCTGCGCGGCGGCCGCATTGGCGACGGCTGCGTCCATTTCGGCCTTGGACGCCAGCGCGACCTTTGCCTGAACTTCGCCGGTTGCCGGATTATAGACGTCTGCAAAGCGGCCGGAGGTGCCCTCTACGAGCTTGCCGCCGATGAAATGCCCAATGGTCTGCATAGCGTTTCTCCCTGATCAGGCGCGCCGTATTCCTGATTACGATTGCACGGACGCCAAATTGTCATGGCCTTTACTGCCTTTTATTTTTGTCGCAAACAAGCGTATGATTTCCGCACCCAATGTGCAAAAACTAAACCAACGATCATTTTCAAAGACAGTCTGCCATGAACTGGGACGACATTCGCATCTTTCTTGCCGTGGCCCGCTCCGGCCAGATCCTGGCCGCGGCGCGCCGGCTCGGCGTCAATCATGCGACCGTCGCCCGTCGCCTGACCGCGCTTGAAGGCGATCTGCGGACCAAGCTCTTCGACCGGTCCACGTCCGGCTGCGTGCTGACGGAAAAAGGCCAGCAACTGCTGGTGAATGCCGAACGCATGGAAGCGGAGATGCTGGCCGCCCAGTCGCAGATCGCCGACACCAACGTCGCCATTTCCGGAACGGTCCGGATCGGCGCGCCGGACGGTTTCGGCGTCGCCTTTCTCGCCCCAAGGCTGGGCGAACTCAGCCGGACCTATCCGGATATCACGGTACAGCTGGTGCCGGTGCCGCGCTCGTTCTCCCTGTCGCGGCGGGAGGCCGATATCGCGATCACGGTCGACCGTCCGGAACACGGCCGGCTGATCGCCAGGAAGCTCGTCGACTACTCGCTCGGTCTCTATGCATCGAAAACCTACCTGGCGGCCAACGGCACCCCTCAGACACCGGCCGACCTGACGTCCCACCAGCTGGTCGGCTATGTCGATGACCTGGTCTATTCGCCGTCCCTCAACTACGCGGCGGAAATCTTCCGGGAGTGGCCGGCGCGGTTCGAAATCGCCTCGGCCCTTGGACAGACGGCAGCGGTGCGGTCCGGCGCGGGCATCGGCATCCTGCACACCTTCATCGCCAAGGGAGACCCGGAGTTGGAACGGGTCCTGCCCGACAAGGTGATCAATCGGGCTTACTGGACCGTGTCGCACGAAAGCACGCGGCCGCTCAGGCATGTGAACGCGGTGCTGGAGTTCATCGGCGGGCTGGTCGCACGGGAAAGGCAGATTTTCATCTAGAGGCTCTGAACGCCCGTCTGCGCGCGCGAATGTGAACCGATGGAACCGCCGATTTGTTGTAAGGTGAGGAAAACTGCGGCACAGGAGGAAATGCCATGCGTGTTTTCCAATCATTCTTCGCAATCGCCGGCCTGTTGATCGCAACCGGCGCGACTGCGGCAGATCGTCTGCCGGAGCCCAGGCTCGGCGACAACGGACTGCACATCCAGGACTGGTTCCACGAGGGTTTTCTGGAACTGGAAGACGACCTCGCAACGGCAGCCGAGGAAGGCAAGGACCTTCTCATCATCGTCGAACAACCCGGATGCCCCTATTGCCGGGAGATGCACCAGGTCAACCTGCGCATCCCGCAGATCGTCGACGGCATCAAGGACAATTTCCTGGTCGTGCAGCTGGATATGCGCGGCTCCCGCGAAGTGACCGACATGGACGGAACCGCCATGGAGGAACGGGACCTGGTGCGCAAATGGGGCGTGACCTTTACCCCCACGCTGATCTTCATTCCCAAGGAAGCGGCCGACGGGTCCGGCAATGCCAAGGAACGGGCGGTCATGGTGATGCCCGGTTATTTCAAGCCGTTCCACTTCGACACCATGATGCATTTCATCGCTTCCGACGCCTACCAGAACGGCGGCGACTTTCAACGGTATCTGGACGACCGGGCTGCGAAGCTGAGAGCGGAAGGCAAGGATGTCGACATCTGGTGACCGTCTCCCGCAAGAAGACGAAAAAGCGCAATAGCCGCTCGATTATTGAACAATCCGTTCAATGGCGGCGGAGCTGCAGGTGACCTAGATCCGGCTAAAGATACTTGTTGGAGAAAAGACGATGAGCTGGATTAACGGACCTGACCCGATCCCCGGAGACCCGAGCTCCTGTGACCCGATCGAAACCATTATCGTGCCGCGCACCAGCGATCTCGGCGGGTTCGAAGTTCGTCGCGCCCTGCCCTCCGTCCGCCGCCGCATGGTGGGACCGTTCATCTTTTTCGACCAGATGGGGCCGGCCGAGTTGCTGGTCGGCGGCGGGATCGATGTCCGCCCGCATCCGCATATCGGACTGGCGACTCTGACCTATCTGTTCGACGGTGAAATCTATCACCGCGACAGCCTCGGCACCGAGCAGGCAATCACCCCCGGCGCGCTCAACTGGATGTCGGCCGGCAAGGGCATCGTGCATTCGGAACGGGAACGCCCGGAGCGCAAAACATCTTCCAGGCCATTGTTCGGGCTGCAGAGCTGGGTGGCTCTGCCGAAACATATGGAAGAGGGCGATCCGACTTTCGAGCACCTGCCGAGCGGCGCCCAGCCGGAATTCGCCGATGGCGGAGCGTCCGTCAAACTGATTGCCGGCGATCTCTTCGGCCAAAAGGCACCTGCCAAAATCGCTTCGGACATGTTTTATGCCGACGTCCGGCTGGACCCCGGCGCCCGGATGCCGCTGGACGCGGCCCATGAAGAACGCGGCCTCTATACGATTTCTGGCCAGGTCACGATTGCCGGACAGGCCTTCGACCCGGGCCAGCTTCTGGTGTTCAAGGCGGGCGACCGGCTGGCGATCGAAAATGCCGGACCGGAACCGGCCCGCTTCGTCCTCCTGGGCGGCGAACCCATGGGCGAGAAACGCTACATCTGGTGGAACTTCGTGTCCTCGTCGAAGGAGCGGATCGAGCAAGCCAAGGAAGACTGGCGCCAGGGCCGTTTCGATACGGTCCCGGGGGACGAGCAGGAGTTCATTCCGTTGCCGGAATAGGGCCCCGCCGCGTTCGCGGCTGCGGTTCGAATTCCTTCGCCGGCCGGATCAGATCCGGCTTGCCGAAGTCGATGATGATATTGAGCCTTTGGCGGGCGGCCGGATCGCCCGTCAGGTCCGGGTCTTCCGGTGCGACCGAAAGCCGGACGCCCCTGTCCGTCATTTCCAGCGGCCTGAAATGGGCAATGGCGTCCAGAACCTTGTCCGGGACAGCCCAGGCATAACGGTCGGACAAGGCGCCGATCACAAGCCGGACCGCGTCCTGACCGATATCCATCTGCTTCGGATCCTCGACATTGAGTTTCAGCCGCAGATAGTCGACCGTCTCGGCGTCCGGCCCGCGCATCAGGAAAAACAGCGTGGCCGGCCCGTAGTCGACGCTCGGCGTCGTCAGCGCCACCAGGTCGGAGTTGCATTGCCACCGGTCACCGGAAAAAGCGGCCCGTCGCCAGCCGTTGTTTTCAAGTCCGAGAGCCGCCAATTCCTGGCACAGGTCCCCTGGCTTTCCGGTGAATGTCAATTTCAGGGTCGCCGGCACACGAGCTTCCGGCGCGAGAAGTTCCTGTTTCACCTTCTCCGGATAACCGGCGAGCGGATCCGGCAAGGTCACCGTCGTCTCGATCGGCGGCGGCGGAGCCGTATCCTTGCGTCCGAGCGCGAACAGCGTTGCGGCAGCCGCTATAAAAATCAGCAGCGGCAGAATGTAAAAAAATACCTTCCGGCGATCGGGCAGCCCAGACTGCGAGGCCTGTGCCCCTCCGCCATGCCTTGACCCAGGTCGAAGATCGCTCTTCGAACGGGTGGCAATCTGCTCGCCATCGCCCCAACGCAGCCGCTGGCGCTCGGCGCGAAAATGCGGGGAATAGGCCCGCCCGGCCGTTCGATCCGGATCGTCGCGCAACCGACTTCGTACCGTCAGCCGGTCCTGCAGAAATTTCAAAATGCCGCGTTTCATTTGCGCGCTGTCTCGATGCCCCGCTCCGTCATACCCTGTCTTGATCTCGAGAAACATCCCCCCGGCGGGCGCAACCGAACACTTCTCCGCATATTGAGGCAACGCCACTTGCACGGCCCGTGCGCTCCCGCTTACATGAAACCATCCCCGATCATGAACCGTGGAACAGCCAATTGCCCTTTCCCGCCGATACGCCCGCACTCCGCCGAGACATCATCGAGACGGCCCGCGCCCTGCCGCTCAAGGGTCTGACCAAGGGAACATCCGGAAACGTCAGCGCACGCACCGCGGACGGGTTCCTGGTGACCCCGTCCGGCATTCCCTATGCCGACCTGAACGAAGACCTGATCGTTGCGATGGATCTTGAAGGGACCTATCGCGGCGATACCCTGCCGTCTTCGGAATGGCGGATGCACATGGATATCTACAAGGCGAAACCGGAGGCGGGAGCGGTCGTCCATTGCCATTCGCCGCGCGCAACGGCGCTCGCCTGCCTCAACCGGGGCATCCCGGCCTTCCATTACATGGTGGCGCTTGCCGGGGGCGACCGGATCGATTGCGCGCCCTATGCGACCTTCGGCACGGCCGCCCTTTCCGACGTGATGATCGCGGCCCTTGGAGACCGCAACGCCTGCCTGCTCGCCAACCACGGCCAGATCGCCTGCGGCCCGACCCTGAAGAAGGCGCTCGGTGTGGCAGACGGCGTGGAGGAACTGGCCGACCAGTATCTGTCTGCTCTGTCCGTCGGCGAACCGGACATTCTCGGCGACGCGGAAATGGCGGAAATCCTTCGGAAATTCAAGAACTACGGCAAGCAACCGGACGAGATGGATGCCACCCACGGCACCGCCTTCGACATGCCGGTCAGAAAAGGCTGACCATGCGGCTCGGGATCGACTGGGGCGGCACCAAGATGGAGATCATCGCGCTCGCGGAGACGGGCACGGAGATCTACCGCAAGCGCGTTGCGACCCCGCGCGACGATTATCAAGGCTGCATCGAGACCGTTGCCGACCTTGTTGCCGCCGCCGAAGCGGAAACAGGACAGACAGGCACAATTGGACTCGGTATTCCGGGATCGATCTCTCCGGGCACGGGCCTGGTCAAGAATGCGAATTCCACCTGGATGAACGGCATGCCGCTCGACAAGGATCTGGAAGAGCGGCTCGGACGGCCGGTGCGCATCGAGAACGACGCCAATTGCCTTGCGGTCTCCGAAGCGACGGACGGCGCGGGCGCGGGTGCCCATCTGGTGCATGCCATCATCATCGGCACCGGCAGCGGCTCCGGGATCGCCATCGACGGCAAGGCCCATCGGGGCGCCAACGGCATTGCCGGGGAATGGGGCGCAATTCCGGTCCCCTGGATGACGGACGACGAATTCCCCGGCCCGGAAAACTGGACCGGCCACAGGGGGGCTATCGACCGCTGGTGTTCCGGCACCGGCTTCCAGCTCGATTACCAGGTGCGCACGGGCGAACTGCTGAAGGGCGATGAGATCATGACCCGCAAGCGCGCCGGCGAGCCGCAGGCCATTGCCGCCTATGAAGCCTATGTCCACCGGCTCGCGCGTGCGCTGGCCATGGCGGCCAATCTCCTCGACCCGGACGTCTTCGTGCTCGGCGGCGGCATGTCCAACATCGACGAGCTTTACGACGACCTTCCTGCGGCAATGGCGCCGTACATATTTTCCGATGTGTATGAGGTGCCGATCCGAAAGGCGCGCCATGGGGACAGCTCAGGCGTCCGCGGCGCCGCCTGGCTTTGGAACACGTAACGCCCATCACTTTCACGGGACCGGATGCCGCAGTCGGGCCATTTGCGCGGCGTTCGCCTTGACTTCGCCTTGAAGCTGAGGCGTGTTCTTTCCCAAATAAGCGTACGTGCTCAGAACCCCACGAGGAAGACATGATCAGGCCCATGATTGCCGCCCTATTTTCCGCCCTGCTCCTGATACCGGCCATAGCGGGCGAAGTTCAGATCAAGGACATCGTCAAAGGAACCGGCGAGGAAGCCGACGTCGGCAAGACGGTCACGGTTCACTACACCGGCTGGCTGATGGATGGCACCAAGTTCGACAGCAGCCTCGACCGCAATCAGCCGTTTTCCTTCACCCTCGGCGAGCGCCGGGTCATTCCGGGATGGGAACAGGGCGTCGTTGGCATGAAGGTCGGCGGTAAGCGCGAACTGATCATTCCGCCGGAACTGGCTTATGGCGCGAACGGAGCCGGAGGCGTCATTCCGCCCAATGCCACGTTGAAGTTCGAAGTGGAACTGCTTGCGGTCAAGGGCAAGAAATTCTCCGATCTTTCCAATGACGACCTGAAGCAGAAGATCGCGGCCGGCGTTCCGGTGATCGACATCCGCCGTCCGGACGAGTGGAAACAGACCGGTGTCGTGCCGGGCAGCCACCTGATCACCTTTTTCGACGAAAAAGGCAATGTGAACCCGACCTTCGGCACAGAGCTGCAGAAGGTCATCTCGGGCCCGGGCGACGAGGTTGTCTTCATCTGTCGGACCGGCAGCCGCAGCTCCGCCCTGTCGGAATACCTCGCCGGCAAGGCGGGCTTCACCAATGTGGACAATGTCGAGAAAGGCATCTCCGGCTGGATCGCGGCCGGCAACGAAGTGACGCAAGCCTCTTTGCCGGAAAGCTGCTGGCTCTGCTGAAGGCAGGCTTCATGCAAGCATGTCCCGCACCAGCGGGATGACCCTCGTTCCGTAAAGTTCGATGCTGTTCATCAGCATGTCGTGCGGCATGGCGCCCGTGGCATATTTCATGTCGAAACGGGACAGGCCCAATGTTTTCGCGGTCTTGGCGATCCGACGCGCAACCGTTTCCGGAGAGCCCGCATAGATAGACCCATGCCGGGCTTCCGACACGAAGGCATCCTTGACCATCGGCGACCAGCCTCGTTCCCGGCCGAGCCGGTCATGGAAGGCCTTGTAATGGGGCCACAGCTCCTCAAGGGCTTGTTCATCCGTCTCTGCGACATGCCCCGGCGAATGCACGCCAATCGGCTTGACGGCGTGCTCCATCTGATTGCAGGCACGGTGGTAGAGGTCAACCAAAGGCTTGAACCGGGCCGGATCGCCGCCGATAATCGCCAGCATCAGCTGAAAATCATAAGCGACCGCGCGCACCACCGACTGCGGCGTGCCGCCAACCCCGACCCAGACCACAAGGCTTCCGTCTTCCACCCGCGGAAACACCCGCTGTTTTTTCAGGGGCGGACGCAACTCCCCTTCCCAAGTGACCACTTCGTCGGCAACCAATGCTGACAGAAGATCGAGCTTCTGCTCGAACAATTCCTCGTAGAGATTGAGATCGTAACCGAAAAGCGGGAAGCTTTCGGTGAAGGAGCCCCGGCCGACGGTAATTTCGGCCCGGCCGTTCGACAAGGCGTTCAGGGTCGAAAACCGCTGGAACACCCGGATCGGATCGTCGGAGGAAAGCACCGTGACGGACGTCCCCAGCCGCAAGCGCTTCGTCAGGGCGGCGATATGGCTGAGCAGGATTTCCGGCGCGGAGATGGCGAAGTCGGCACGGTGATGTTCTCCGAGCCCCAGGAAATCAACTCCGGTTTCGTCGGCCAGCACCCCCTGTTTGACCAGATTGCGCAGTACCTCTGCCTCATGCAGCGACCGGCCGTCCGGCCCTTGCGTGATATCGCCGAAGGTATCGAGGCCGAGTTCGAGGGGTTTGGTCATGAAAGGTTCCATTTCTTGTTGCCGTGGCCGGATTTTCTCCGGCTGTTCCTTACGCCCTAGTTAGGACACTCATGTCACCCTTGAAAGCATTGGGCGATCAGCCGAAAGAAACAGTGTGTTCGATCGGAAAACGGACATTATGCACCATTTCAAAATCCCGTTGCCTCCCCCGTCCTCTTCCGCTATTCAAAATGCCATGAGCACGATCATGGCACAGACTTGGTGGTGGCGGGACGCTTAAAGGCGGCCAGCGTACTCTCATGTCTTGACGTGATCGAAGTAGACCAAAGGCCGCCGCGGGACACCGCAGGCGGCCTTTGGTCTTTCCGGCGGTGATTTCGAGGCGGTCCGGGGGCCAAAAGGCCCAACGCATAAAGGGAACAGTTTTCATGCCGGCATTGGCGGAACAGACTTTTGAGACAGACGGCGGGATCACGATCACCCGCTCTTCCCGGCCTTCCGATTACGAGGCGGGAACTTCCCGGTGGATCGACCGGCTCGATGCGGAACGTGGTGCCGTCCTGTCCTCATCCTACGAATATCCGGGCCGCTACACCCGCTGGGACATGGCCCTGGTCAACCCGCCGCTGGTCATGGAAGCCGCCGACCGCTCGGTGGAGATCCGGGCGCTCAATGATCGCGGCCGGGTCCTGATCCCGGCGATTGCCAAAGCGCTTGAGAGCCATCCGGACGTGGCGAGTTTTTCCGCCGACGGGTCCCGTATCGACCTGACCGTCAAAAAGCCCGACCGGGTGTTCCAGGAAGAAGAGCGGTCCCGCCAGCCCTCGACGTTTTCCATCGTCCGGGCGCTGAAGGATCTGTTTGCCTGCGGCGACGACCAGCTCGGCCTCTACGGCGCCTTCGGCTATGACATCGCCTTCCAGTTCGAACCGATCGACCTGAAGCTGAAACGGCCCGACGACCAGCGCGACGTGGTGCTCTTTCTGCCCGACGAGATCCTGATCGTCGATCACCACGGCAAGCGCGCCTATGTGCTGGAATACGACTTTACGGTCGACGGAAAGTCGACCGCAGGCCTGCCGCGCGGCGGCGAAAAGAGCCAGTACACGCCGGCGAATGAGGATCCGGGCCGGGGCGACCACGAGCCCGGCGAATATGCAAAGCTGGTGGAGAAGGCCAAAGACTATTTCCGACGGGGCGACCTGTTCGAGACCGTGCCGGGACAGACCTTCTACGAGCCCTGCCCCAACCCGCCGTCCGCCGTCTCCCGCCGCCTGCAGCAGATCAATCCCTCCCCCTATTCCTTCTTCTTCAATCTCGGAAACCGCGAATATCTGGTCGGCGCCTCGCCGGAAATGTACGTGCGCGTCACCGGCGGACGGCGGGTGGAGACCTGCCCGATCTCCGGCACCATCCGGCGCGGCAAGAACGCCATCGAGGACGAGGCGCAGATCCGCAAGCTTCTGAACTCGGCCAAGGACGAGGCGGAGCTGACCATGTGCTCCGACGTGGACCGCAACGACAAGAGCCGGGTGTGCGTGCCGGGCTCCGTGCGTGTCATCGGACGACGCCAGATCGAGATGTATTCCCGCCTGATCCATACCGTCGACCATATCGAAGGCACCCTGCGCGAGGACATGGACGCTTTGGACGCCTTCCTGTCCCACACCTGGGCGGTGACGGTGACCGGCGCACCGAAACGCTGGGCGATGGAATTCATCGAGGAGAACGAGAAATCCCCTCGCGCCTGGTACGGCGGCGCCATCGGCGCGGTGCTCTTCAACGGCGATATGAACACCGGCCTGACGCTCAGGACCGTGCGGATCAAGGAGGGCGTCGCCCAGATCCGCGCCGGCGCGACCCTGCTTTACGACAGCGTGCCGGAAGACGAGGAAGCTGAAACGGAACTCAAGGCGGAAGCCATGCGGGCCGCCGTGCGGGAAGCCGGTCTGGCGCTGCAGGCGGAAGACAAGGCGCACAAGGCCAAGCCGGGCGCCGGGATGAAGATCCTGCTGGTCGATCACGAGGACAGTTTCGTCCACACGCTGGCCAACTACTTCCGCCAGACCGGTGCGGAGGTCGTCACCTATCGCTCGCCCGTGGCCGATCACGTCTTCTACGACGTCAATCCGGATCTGGTCGTGCTGTCGCCCGGACCGGGCAATCCGAAAGACTTCGATTGTGCCGCCACCATCGGCCGCGCGCGGTCCCGAGGTCTGCCGATCTTCGGCGTCTGCCTCGGCCTGCAGGCGCTGGCGGAAAGCTTCGGCGCGGAGCTCGGCCAGCTCGACATACCGATGCACGGCAAGCCGTCGCCGATCACGATCTCGGGCAATTCGCTGCTGTTCGAAGGGTTGCAGGCGCCGGTGATCGTCGGCCGCTATCACTCACTTTACGCCAAACGCGACACCCTGCCGGAGGAGATGCGCGTGACCGCGGAAACTGAAGACGGCGTGGTCATGGCCATCGAACATGACCATGAGCCGATTGCGGCGGTGCAGTTCCATCCCGAGAGTATCATGTCCCTCGATCAGGACGCCGGACACAGGATCATCGAAAATGTGGTGGCAAAGCTGGTGAAGGCGAAGGTGGCAGAGACCGTGTGACAGTCAGGCACCTGGCCAAAATCACAACCTCAAGTTAACAACTCCTGCGGCACTCTCCCTGAAAATGGAGAGTGCTTTGCCCGACGACCGGAAGAAACCCGTCCCTTTCGGGATCCTCGGCCTCGGCCGTGACCCGACGATCCAAACGACGATTGTGACAATCGTCGGCGTGATCAACTATGTGTTTTTGCTCTATGGCATATCCGCACTCGGCGGCCGTGACGATTCCGGCACGTTCCACTTCGCTGCGGACATCCCGGTGAAGTATTACCTGCTTACCGCGGGAAGCGTGTTTGTTTGCATCGTTGGCGGAGCGCTTATCCAATATCCGGAATCGAACGCCCGCTGGGGCGCGCGGGTGCTGGTCGGCGCTCTGCCTGCAGTCAGTTTGATCCTGATCCCATTCCTGTGGGGGCGTTAATCCAAGCCGAACTATCTTCACCGTCCTGGGGGCCGGCCGGCCTTTCCGAGGGGCTGCCCACTGTAAATTCCGACAATAATACCTTAGCTCTTCTTTCACATTTTTCTGGCATGATTCTGCGCGATTTCTATTGCGCGGTGCCTGGATGATTTGCGACATACTTGAGTTCCGCAAGACTTTGCCAATGCTCTGCCTGATCCTTCAGGCAGTTCTGCTCGCATGTGGGGCAGCGAGAGCAGATAGTCCGCCATTTACCACCCACCTCCTGGCAATCGGTGTTTGTCCGCCCTGGAAACAACAGTCGGCGAGCGTCTGTCGGAAGGGCGTGGAAATAATCGCGGAAGGCCTGACCAAGCGGCTCGCGATTGCACCGGAGAACCATCATCTTCTCGTCAATGCCGACGCCACGACGGAAGGCCTGAAAAAGGAAATGGCGGCCCTCGATGCGCAATTGGGCTCCCGGGACCGGCTGATCATCTACGCCAATGTTCACTCCGGGGCGCTCGACCGGACCCGGCCCGCCGGGCCCGAAAACGATGTCATCGTACTCTGGTCGGAAGAAAAGCCGGAAGTCCTGGCTTTCGGGGTCGCCGAAGGCATCCTGATCACCGCCGGGGATTTTGCCAGCATGGTCCATAAACTGCCGGCCGGCGAAGTTGTGGTGATGTTCGATGCCTGTGAATCCGGCGCGATCACGCCGCTTTTCCTGCAGAACCATCCCGATGACGACCCGTCTCGTCCGGAAGCCGTTGTGACATCGGCGAAATCGAACCAGTTGGCCAATTTTGCAGCGGACGGTTCCATGGCCCTGTTCACGGAACAGTTCGGCTTAAGTCTTCAATCCGTGAAAGGCGAACTGAAAGACGCATTGGAGCATGCGGCTGCGGCAACCGAAAAGGCGGCGATTCCGATTTGCCGCAAGATGACGCTCGAAATTGAGAAGTTGGGCTTTCCCGCAGACACCTGCGACCAGCAGCCGACCATCCATGACCCAAACGGGATCTTCGCTCATATGAAACTTGAATAAGGCACTGGCTGGTTCCGGCGATCATGTGTGGCACCGATGCCCTGCTGAAGCAAACTGGAGTCATTGAAATGAAGCAACGAGTTGTACTCGCCACAATCGCGCTCTTCTGCTCCGTGGTCGGCACCGAGACTCTGGCGGTTACGATATCCGCACCGACGACCGGCTGGCTCGGCATCGCAGCCGGAAGCGGCAATACCGGCTCAGGCATCATGTGCATGGTCAAGGATGTCACCGTACTCGCCGCTTCCGCAGACGATTGCACCAGGATCGGCGGCAAGGCGACCCACAAGGTGACCACCACCAAGACCCCGGTGAAATGACAGACAACCACCAATCAGAAGGGAAATAGAGCCATGAAAAAATTTCTTCTCGCGGCCGTGCTCACCCTCTATTCCGGATCCGCTTTCGCATGCTTCCCTGTTCCGTGCGGCGTATTTTTGAGCACGGAAGACATAAACGCCGGCATTCTGTGCAAGGTCAAGGATGTGACCGTGCTTGCTGCCTCGGCTGAAGATTGTGCCAAGATCGGCGGCGAAGCCACCCATCAGGTCACGACGACCAAGACGCCTGTCAAGTAATCGCTCCTGCCGAAAGCAAGCGAAAAGGCCGGGCTCACCAGCCCAACCTGAGACCGAGAGTTTATAAGGCGGACGCCCTAGCCCACCTTCGTCGCGGTTGCCAGGAACGCGTTCATCTCGTCGCGGAGCTGTTGCAGGTGCGCTTCCTGCTGATGCAGGCTGCCGGCGGCTTCGACGACGCGGGAGCTGATTTCCTTGGTTCCCGCCGACGCCGTCTGGATGCCGACGACGCTTGAGGTGACGTCGGTCGCGCCGTTTGCGGCTTCCTCGACATTCTGGGCGATTTCTCCGGTCGCGGTCGTCTGCTGTTCGACGGCAGACGCAATGGCCGTCGAGATCTCGCTGACCCGCGCGATCGCCTCGCTGATTTCGGCATTGGCACCGACCGCGTTCGCAGTCACTTCCTGCAGACCGGAAATCTGCATGTTGATTTCCTCGGTGGCGCCTGCCGTCTGGCTGGCGAGCGCCTTTACCTCTTGGGCGACAATGGCAAAGCCCTTGCCCATTTCGCCGGCTCGCGCTGCCTCGATGGTCGCATTGAGGGCCAGCAGATTGGTCTGCGCAGCAATATCGTTGATGAGCTGCACGACCTCGCCGATCTTCGTCGACATGCTCGACAGGCTGTCGATTTCCTTGCTCATGGCCTGGGACTTGGCCACGGCGCCGGATGCGATATCGGCCGCGGAAACGACCTGCCGGTTGATCTCGGCAATCGAGCTGGTCAGTTCCTCGGTCGAAGCGGCAACGCTTTGCATGTTGGCGGAAGCTTCCTCTGCGCCGGCGGCCACGACGAGCGATTGCTCGTTCACCTCGTTGCAGGCATCGGCCACATTGGTGGACACGATGTTGAGGTCACTGACGGAATGGCTCACCGCATCGACGACGTCCTTCAACTGGTTTTCGAAGTCCGCCGCGACCTTGCAGAAACCATCGTGCTTTTCCTTGATGTTGAAGGTAGCCGTGTTGATGCTGCGCGCGGCCGCCTGAAAGCTGCCGACCATGCCCTTTTCGGCGATCAGCCTGAAATGCTGGTTGCGGCTGACATAGTCGAGGCAGGCCTTGGATTCGCGCAGGTAGGCATCGGTCCTGTCGATCAGCAGGTTGATCGCATGCATCAGCTCGGCGGCCTCGCCCGTCTCAGTGATATTGGTGATCCGTGCCTCGAAGTCGCCGTTTGCCACAGCCTTGCAAACGGCCGTGGCTTTTCTCAGTGACGATTTTTTTAATCCTGAAAACATGTCGATCATCCTGAAAGTGTGTCTGAACCGGTCATACCGCCCTGAGTTCAGCGGTAGCCACGCCGTCGCTCCTGGCCGATGGTCGCGACGAATTCGTCATAGGCGACACCCTGCTCGGCGAGCACGTCGACGATCATCTGCTCCGCCGCCATCATGCCGTCCTTGCGGCTCTGGTGGCGGGCCTCCTCCTCCCGGAGCGCCTGATAGAGCGGAACGATGTGCTCGTCGACAATCTTGCGGTCGGGAACACGCCGGTTGGAATGGTAACCGATAATACGACCGGCCTTGTCGAAGCTCGGCGTCACATGGGCATAGACCCAGTAATGATCGCCGTTCTTTGCGCGATTGATCACATAGGCGAAGATTTCCTGGCCTGCCTCGATGGTCGCCCACAGCAGTTTGAACACGCACCGCGGCATTGCCGGATGGCGGATGATGCTGTGCGGCTGGCCCATCACCTCCCTTTCCGTGTAGTCGGCTATCTGGAGGAAAACCTGGTTCGCATAGGTAATGCGTCCCTTCAGATCCGTCTTGCTGACAATAATGTCGTCGTCGGGAAAGGTTCTCTCGACCCCTGTGAGAAACACCGGTTTTGCCATTTGAAACTCTCGCGGGCAGGTGAAGATGCTCGATCATCAAATGATCGAACACCTTTAAATTTATTGAAAACACCATGATATAAACAATATTAAACGTGTATTAATTCACGTTAGGTTACCTAAAATTCTGGTAACTATACACAATAGTACATTTTACAAGCATTGCTCGAATGCTCCGTTTTTCACAACCTTACAACATCTTCGACAATGTCAAAAATACTGGAATTTCGGGAACGGCACATCACTGGAGAACCCCAAGAATTCCCTGGATATTCCGGCTTTGAAGTGAACGTCAGGGCGCGCCTCTCTATCGCGAGCAGACTGGAAGGGCTTACCGGTTAGCGGTCCCGCCTGCCCCGAACCTGGATGCCTTAATATTGCCATCAGGTCCGGATCCCGGCACCGTACGGACCGTCTCCAGACAATTTGTCACATGAATCCTCTCGCGATTTGAAGAACTTAAAGCACTGCCCAAAAAACATGGGAACTATCTTCTTGCGGCCGGATTTCTATCTTCAACTGGTATCAGCTTGAGAGATGGTGCAAGGGCACCGAATTTTCGCAGGACAAAAGAGGAGAAACGCAATGCTGAACGCAGCGACGATCTCGTCTATGACCACAGCCCTCGTCTTTGGCCTCGCGCTCTCTGTCACCCTGTGCGGGGCCACTCAAGCTCAGGAACCGGTATCGGCCGCCACAGCGGGCATGAAGACCAAGGCCGTCGTGGCTGTTCCGAAAGACCTGGTTGGAAAATCCGTCGTCACACTGGAGGGGATCTCCGTCGGGGAAGTCTCGTCTGTCGGCACCGACGAGAATGGAGCCTTGTCGTCGGTCGATGTGGAAATCGGGGGCTTCCTCGGCATCGGTGAAACGACGATTACCGTTCCCGCAACCGACTTCGCGGTTTCCAACGGGCTGATCGTCCTTGAGAAAACCGAAGATGAGGTCAATCGGCTGGCAGAATAGGCGCATCGTTCACGGGCGGAGTGTCTCACCGGGATGTCCGGGCCAGCCTGATCCCGGCGCCGATTATTCCCGGCCGGGCAAGGCGAGATTTTCGAACTCGTCGACAAACCGGGCATAAAGTTCCGCGAACTGCGCGACCTCCTCATCGGTCCAGTCCGACAGGATCTTTTCGATCATTTCGAGCTTCACGCGCCGCTTTTCCTTCAGGATCGCCTGCCCCTTGTCGGTCAGAACGATCACCGCACGCCTGGCGTCCGCCTGCGAAACAGCACGGCTCAGGATGCCACGATCCACCAGATAAGCCACAACACGGCTTGCTCGCGACGGATCCATGCACATTTTCTCCGCGACGTGGCCGATGGTGACCTCGCCATCTTGCGGACCGCGTCGAACGAGTTCGATCACGTCGAGATGAGACATATCCAGATCCGGCGCGGCGGCACTCATGATGAGCTTACCGATCGCCCGGTTCTTGATCAAAACCCGCATCCGGGACATCGCCTGCGATATCCGGGAGATATCCGGCGATGTCTCGTCTGTCAGGTCACTCTCGCAGCGATCGAAAGCCATGACGCTCCGCTCCTCCTCCCAAGGAATTTTCCCGCCCTGAATAATATATGCTCTAGTCATATTTATGCGTCTGTCATATATATATGTCAAGCATATGATAAATGCCCCGTCGGGCTTCAGGACATTTCATGACCGCCGATACTCTTTCCGATTCCGCTCCAGAACAACGGGGCGAACTCCACCACGCCCCGCTGATTACCGACAGACGCCTGCGGCTGTTCGTTTTCCTGACGCTGATGACCGCCGTTTTCATGGCGATGATCGACAACCAGATCGTCTCCACCGCCCTGCCGACCATCGTCGGTGAATTCGGGCACCCGGAGCGGTTCAGCTGGGTGGGCTCCGCCTACCTGCTGACCTCCAGCGCGGTCATGCCCCTTTATGGCAAGCTCGGCGACCTGTTCGGCCGCAAATACGTGATGATGGCGACCATCTTCATCTTCACGATCGGCTCCGCCGTGTGCGGCCTGGCCGTTTCCATGAATACCCTGATCGCCGCCCGTGTCCTGCAGGCCATTGGCGGCGGCGGGATCATGGTGACCATCTTTTCCATCAATGCGGATCTGTTCGAGCCCCGCGAACGCGCCCGCTACCAGAGCTATTCCAGTCTGGTGCTGATGCTTTCCGGCTCCATCGGCCCGACCCTCGGCGGCCTGATGACCGATGTGTTCGGATGGCGCTCGATTTTTCTCATCAACATCCCGATCGGCATCGCCGTCCTGATCGCGCTCGCCTTCCTGCTGCCGTACAAGCGCCCGGACCGCAAGCCGAAGGTGGACTACCTGGGCGCTCTGCTTCTGGCCGGCGCCATCGCCAGCGTGGTTCTTTGGGCCGACAGTTCCGAACTTTTCGGCAGCCTGATCGCCCCGCAAAGCCTCATGATCGTTGCCCTGGGCATCGCTTGTGTTCTGGGATGGATTGCGGTCGAAAAGCGTGTGGAAGAGCCAGTTGTACCTCTGCACCTGTTCAGGAGCTCGACGATCCGCCTGTTGCTCATCATCACCATGGTCAGCGGTTGCCTCGGCATAGGCCTCGCCAATTACTTCGCCCTGTTCTTCCAGACAGGACTGGGGATGACACCATCGATGGCTGGATTGCTCTTCATTCCCATAACCGTCGGCATTGCCGTCGGTTCGGTCAATGCGGGCAAGATCATGTCACGGACCGGCTATTACAAGAACTTTTCCATCCTCAGCACCGGCGTTTGCACGATCGCCACGTTCCTGTTCATCTACGTCGATGCTGAAACGAGCCTGTATCTGCTCATTCCGCTCTGCTTCATCCACGGCCTGGGGGTTGGCGTGGGACAGCAGGTGCCGGTCCTCGGCGTTCAGAATGCGACTCCCTATCGCGATCTCGGCGCGGCAACGGGCGCGACCACGCTCACACGCATCGGCGGCGCCTCCATCGGCATATCGATCTACGGCGCGATCGTTTCCCACGGGATCGGCAATTTCCAGGGCACAATCCCCGGAGTGGAGACCTTCGCGAAACTGACACCGGCCCAGATCGCCACCTTGCCCGCGGACGCCCAAAATCAGATCAGTCACCTCTACGCAGCAGCCTGTCACCCGCTGTTCCTGGTCGCGGCCTTCCTCGGCTTCATCGGCTTCGTCGCCGCCCTGTGCCTGAAGAACGTCCAGCTCGGCACCCAGTACCAGCGCGACTGATATCCACCGCAGAACGTTCAGAAAAAAAGCCGCCCGGGTCGGGGCGGCTTTTTTCGTCTTATTCGGTACGGCCGGTCATCTTACTTGACTTCCCGGACGGCGCCCTTGGAGGCGCTGGTCGTCAGCGCCGCATAGGCGCGCAGGGCCGTGGTGATCTTGCGCGTGCGCTTTTCGACCGGCTTCCAGGCGTCCGCGCCCTTGGCTTCCATGGCCTGTCTGCGCTCGGCGAGAACGGCATCCGAGAGGTCCACCTTCATCACCCGGTTCGGGATGTCGATGACGATGGTGTCGCCCTCCTCCACCAGGCCGATGGCGCCGCCTTCGGCGGCTTCCGGAGAGATGTGACCGATGGAAAGCCCCGAGGATCCGCCGGAGAAACGGCCGTCGGTGATCAGGGCGCAGGCCTTGCCCAGGCCCTTGGATTTCAGGTAGCTCGTCGGGTAGAGCATTTCCTGCATGCCGGGGCCGCCGCGCGGGCCTTCGTAGCGGATCAGCACGACGTCGCCTTCCTTGACCTTGTTGGTCAGGATCGCGGAAACCGCGCTGTCCTGGCTTTCGAAGATGCGCGCCGGACCGGAGAATTTCAGGATCGACTCGTCGACGCCCGCGGTCTTCACGATGCAGCCGTCCTCGGCAATGTTGCCGAACAGAACCGCCAGGCCGCCGTCCTTGGAATAGGCATGAGCCGCATTGCGGATGACGCCGGTCTCACGGTCGAGATCGAGATCGTCCCAGCGGCGATCCTGGGAGAAGGCGACCTGGGTCGGCACGCCGCCCGGAGCGGCGCGGTAGAAGTCGTGCACGCTTTCGGAATTGGTCTGCTTGACGTCCCAGCGGGCCAGCGCCTCCTTCATGGACTTTGAATGGATCGTCGGCACGGTGCTGTCGATCAGTCCGGCCCGGTCGAGTTCGCCGAGAATGCCGAAGATCCCGCCGGCGCGGTGGATGTCTTCCATATGGATGTTGGCAACCGACGGCGCGACCTTGCACAGCACGGGGACCTGGCGCGACAGACGGTCGATATCGGCGATGGTGAAGCCGACTTCGCCTTCGAAGGACGCAGCCAGCAGGTGCAGCACCGTGTTGGTGGAGCCGCCCATGGAGATGTCGAGCGTCATGGCGTTCTCGAACGCCTTGAAGGTGGCGATGTTGCGCGGCAGGACGCTTTCGTCGTTCTGCTCGTAATAGCGTTTGGCCAGATCGACGATCAGGTGCCCGGCCTCGACGAACAGCCGTTCGCGGTCGGCGTGGGTGGCAAGCGTCGAGCCGTTGCCCGGCAGCGCCAGCCCGAGGGCTTCGGTCAGGCAGTTCATGGAGTTGGCGGTGAACATGCCCGAGCACGAGCCGCAGGTCGGGCAGGCATTCTGTTCCATGGTCAGGACGTCGGCGTCCGACACGTTGTCGTCGGCGGCCGCGATCATGGCGTCGATCAGGTCGATGGACTTCGCCTCGCCGTTTTCCAGCACGACCTTGCCGGCCTCCATCGGGCCGCCCGAAACGAAAACAACCGGAATGTTGAGACGCATGGCGGCATTCAGCATGCCGGGCGTGATCTTGTCGCAGTTGGAAATGCACACCAGCGCATCGGCACAATGGCCGTTGACCATGTATTCGACAGCGTCGGCGATCACCTCGCGCGAGGGCAGCGAATAGAGCATGCCGTCGTGGCCCATGGCGATACCGTCATCGACCGCAATCGTATTGAATTCCTTGGCGACACCGCCTGCCTTTTCCACCTCGCGGGCGACCAGCTGGCCGAGATCCTTCAGGTGCACGTGCCCCGGCACGAACTGGGTGAAGGAGTTGGCGATGGCGATGATCGGCTTGCCGAAGTCGCCGTCCTTCATGCCGGTAGCGCGCCACAATCCGCGCGCGCCAGCCATATTGCGTCCATGGGTCGACGTTCTTGAACGATACGGGGGCATCTTTCCGTCCTTCTTGGTCTTGTCCGGGGCTTTGGCACCCGGTCCGGCCGCTCTCCCTCGGGATTTCCCGGCACGGCCATTCTTAGGCACCGTTTTGTCAGCTTTTTGGCCGGAACGAAAGGGCGGATTGGGCAAAAACAGTACGCTGCGGTACGGCACCTGTTGCAAGTTTGAATTCGGAAACTCCAAAATCATCACGCTCGCGACAGCCCAGCCTGTCTTTCCATGCAATTCAGACAATACCGTAGGAGTTTCTTAAGAGACTTTTCACCATACTTTTGTGCGGCATCCCTCAAGGTCTTCGACACATGAATCTGGACACTCCGACGCTTCTTGCGGCGATTACCATCGCCTATTACACCGGAGCGCTCGTGCTGGGGATCATGGCCTTCGCACTGAGATCCCTGCCCGGACATATCCGGTTCGGCTGGGCCGGGTGGTCCGTTGCCATGCTTCTGTCGGGAACCTGCGCGTCTCTGGTCAGCCTCCGCGGAGCCATCCCCGACCTGGTCAGCATCGGCGTCGCCAATGCTCTGATGATTTTCGGCTTCGGCATCCGCCCCAATGCTCTCAGCCTGCTGAATGCGGAACGAATTCGTTATCCGTGGCTGCCGGTTGCCGGACTCTTCGGATGGATTTTACTGTATCAGGTCCCCTGGTTCCGGGACGACCTGATCCTGCGGGTCTTGTACATCAACGGCTTCAGCATTCTCGCAATGGCGCTCTGCATCCGGGAATGCTGGCTTCAGCACAAGGTGCAATTCATCAGTTCGTGGTTTCTGATCAGCATTTTCGGCGTCGATATCATGATCCGCCTCAATATGATCGTCACGAATCTCACAATGCATTTTCCGACCTTCAAGGACGCCTTCCAGACCCCGTCCCTGAAGGTCAGTATGATCGTTCTGCTGACGGCCGTCGTCTTCAAGATCGTCGGGCTGGGTCTGGCGGTCTTCGAAAAAATGAAGAGCCAGTACAAGGAGCAGGCCCTGGTGGATGCCCTTACCGGCTTGCCCAACCGCCGCGGCTTTGAACGTTCGGCCCAGAACCGGCTCGACACCATGAAACGCAGTGATGGGACCTACGCCCTTGTGACCCTGGAAATCGATGGCTTGCAAAACATAAATGACCGGTTCGGGCACTCCATGGGCGAGGCCCTGATGCGGTTGCTGGCGCACGTTTGCCAGGAGACCGCCGCAGGCCGCGCCGAGGTCGGCCTTATCCGGGAAAATCAGTTCGGGCTGTTCGTACCTGAAACGGACCAGACGGAAGCAGGCGCCATTGCCAAGAGGATCAGTCGGACCCTGACGGTGCAAAGCGCCCGTGCGGCGGCGAAACGGATGACCGTAACCATCAGCTGCGGGATTTTCTGCGGAGAGGCGAACACCTCGTTCGAACGCGCTCTTGAAATCGCCGATCATTGCCTGAGCAAGGCGAAAGCCAAAGGCGGCAACCGGATTGTCGCAAACGACACGCTGGAACCCGGTCCGCTTCATCCCAAAACCGTTCTCTCGCCCTTTGCGACCCGGCGGCAGGCGACCGGCTAGGCTGGACCTCGAAGCGAAAAACTGAAACGGCCGGGCGGAGGAGGCTTCCGCGCCGGCCGTTTTTCGGGCTGCGCCTGCGGTCGGGCTCAAGGAGAGACCGTGGCGGGGGCAGGCACAGCCGGGCTCAACACGTCTGAATTCAGGCGGCTCTGGTTTCCTCCAAATTCGGATAGTCGGTGTAGCCTTCCCGGCCGCCGCCGTAGAATGTCGATTGATCCCATTCGTTCAGCGGTGCGTTGGCTTCAAGCCGCTGCACCAGATCCGGATTGGAGATGAAGGGCCTGCCGAAGGCGACCAGATCGACCTTGCCGGTTTCCACCGCCTCGATGGCCATGTCCCGCGTGTAACCGTTGTTGCCCATGCGGGTGCCCTTGAACCGGTCGTAAAGCGCTTGCAGGCTTGCGCCTTCCGGCAGGTCCCTCGGACCGCCGGTCTGACCTTCGACCAGGTGCAGATAGGCCAGACCGTGGCCGTTCACGATATCGATGGCATGGCCGAAGAGGCCCATCGGATCGCTGTCGGAAATGTCGTTGGCCGAGGAGAAAGGGCTGAGACGGATGCCGGTCCTGTCGGCTCCGATCTCGGAGACCACCGCTTCAATGACTTCGTTCAGGAACCGCGCCCGGTTCTCGATCGAACCGCCATAGGCATCCGTGCGCTTGTTGGAACTGTCGCGCAGAAACTGATCGATCAGGTAGCCGTTCGCCGCATGGATCTCGACACCGTCGAAGCCGGCCTTGAGCGCATTGGCGGCGGCCTTCCGATAGTCTTCGACAATGCCCGGAATTTCACCGATCTCAAGCGCACGCGGCGTCGGCGTCTCGACGAAACCCGTGCCGTCGAAGGTCCGGGAGTTCGCGGCAAGCGCGGACGGGGCGACCGGGACCTCCCCGTTCGGCTGCAGCGAACTGTGTGATATCCGGCCGACATGCCAGATCTGGACAACGATCCTGCCGCCCTTGGCATGAACTGCATCGGTCACCTTTTTCCAGCCCTCGATCTGGGCTTCGGAGTAAATACCCGGCGTCCAGGCATAGCCCTTTCCCTGGGGCGAGATCTGAGAGCCTTCGGTCACGATCAACCCTGCGCCGGCACGCTGGGAATAATAGTCGACGTGGATGTCATAGGGCGTGTCGTCTTCCGGCTTGGCCCGGTTGCGGGTCAAAGGCGCCATGACGATCCGGTTCTTCAACGCGATGGAACCGGCTTTCAGGGGGGTAAACAATTTCGCTTCGCTCATTTTGCTCTCCTCGGAGGCTGGGAAATTACGGACCAATCAGTCCAAAAATAGCCGCACCACTGCTTGGGATCGGTGTTGCGGCGGATATTCCGCCCTTTTGAGGCTATGTGGCCAGGATCGTCCTCGCCGCCTCAAGGGCTGTGGAAATGCTTTCCGGCGGCATGCCGGACTTTCGAAGGGTCAGAGTTCCGATGGCCAGTGCGGACAAGGCGCGGGCCTTATCGCGGGCTGCATCCGGATTTTCGGGTGACAGGGCCTTGGCGAACAGGCCCTCGATCCGCTCCAGGTGATGGCGGCCGAGCTCGGCGACCTCTTCATGTTGCGGCGCCAGTTCGGTAATACAGTTGACCAGCATGCAGCCGCGCGGTCCGCCGGTCGGATCGGAAAGGGCGTCCAGCATGGCCTTGATCGCCTGATCACGCGGCCCCTCGGCAAGTTGTTCCAATGCCTGGAGGGCTGCATGGGAATAACTCTGAAGCACGGCAATCAGAACGCCCTGCTTGGAACCGAAGGCGGAATAGAAACTCGACCGGGACAGACCCATCGCCGCCGTCAGATCGTCGACCGACGTGGCCTCGTAGCCCTGCCGCCAGAACACCTGCAACGCCTTGTCCAGCACATCCGCTTCGTCATAGCAGCGCGGCCGCCCGGGGCCTGCATGGGCTTTCGGGCTGCCTTTTGCCGAGGCAATTGTATGGATGTGTTCTCGGGTCATGACAAGAATATTGGACCACCCGGTTCGTAATTCAATAGCGCCAGCTGCAATTTTGGACCGGATATTCCGATTTTAGGTTCCACCGGACGACCAAACCCGGCATGGGCCGCCCTGCCTCGACAGACTGGATCACGCCTGCGAAAACGCCTAAAGTCCCTTGAATTGGCCAAAGCGGGGGCGTTTCAGGCCGTTTATCATTGTTTATTCCGCATTTCAGGCAAGTTTTATGGACGACGACACCCTCACGCCGGAAGACAAGGCGGAACTTTCCGAAGCGGCGGCAAAGCGCCTCGAATTCAGCACCGTCACCATCGGGCTGATCCTGTTCATGATCGGGATCGCGGTCGGCTTCCCGCTCGCGGTCATCGGCACTTCGTTCCTGACCGAAAACGCCGGCACACTCGTTGCCATCATCCTGACGTTTGCAGGGGTGATCGCCCTTATAGGCAGGCTGATCCTGCTGTTCCGCCGCCGGATCCTGCAATTCCTGTTCAATGTCTCCGCGACCCAGCTCGAGCTGTTTTCCCGCCCCCTTTCGGAAACCGCCCGCAGCATCATGGACAAGAACCCGGCGAGCGCCATCAACTCGGCGGAGGAGCTGACCCGCCTTTTGCTGGCGCGCTGGACCTGGATTTCCACCCGCCGCTGGCTGATCGGCTCCCTGACCGGACTGATCGCGTCGCTGGCCGCCCTGGCCGGGACGGCGCTCCTGTTCCGCCAGAACGAGCTCATCGCGATCCAGACGACCCGACTGGAGCAGCAGAACGATCTTCTGGTCACCCAGATCGAACTCGGCGAGGCCCAGCGCACCGCCGGCATCGTCCAGGGACTTCTGGAGATCGGCGACAAGCTCTCCCAGGAAACCGAAGCCTTGAAAGGCGACGGCCGTCCGGCGGCCTTCTTCAAGCTGGACGAACTGACCAACGGCATCCGGGCGCGCATCATAGCGGCGACCCAATCGGCCCGGCCCTACCGCTATCTGCAAACCTCGCTCGTCAACGCCAACGACACCAACGCCCTCAACATGCTCGCCATGTCACGGCGCCCGGAAATCCTGCGCAACCCGGAGCTGGTCGAGCAAATGATCGGGCGCCGAAACAAAGGTGTGTTGAAGGAACATCCGGTCAGCCCGGAGCGCGGGGTGATCCTGTCCATGCTCTACAGTGCCGGTATCCTGGAAACCGAACTTCTGAGCTTTTTCGGTGCGGATTTCTCCTATTCGGAAGTCGCGGTCGACACGTTGAACCTGATGACCTTCCGCTTCGCCCGGCTGCGGTTTTCGAGTTTCGAACACATGGCGCTCAATTCCGTGACCTTCGGCGGCGCCAGCCTCGACAAGGCCCGGTTTCGCAACTCGGTGCTGACGAAATGCGATTTCTCCTCCCTCCCCAGCGACAAGGTGAAACCGCCTTACAAGGGCGATCCGGGCATGGAGTTCATGCCGACGACCATGGCGGGCGTCGACTTTACCGACGCCGTCGTACTCGACACCGATTTCACCAACGTCCACGCCCTTGCCATGAACTTCGACGGTGCCCTGGTTTCCAACACCACATTCAACGGCGCGGACATCGGCGGAAGCACCTTTCGGAACGCCCTCCTCGTCGCACCCGACTTCACCGGCGCCGGCCTGCAGTCGGTCGACTTCGACGGCGCCATCGTCTTCGGCGCGGATTTCCTGGAAAAGGCGACATCCCAGGCCCAGGAAGGCACCTTCAAGCCGGAACGGTTCGAAATGGAGGAGATCACCTTCGGCGAGGTGGAGGCCCATGCCCGCGCCGTGCAGCTGTTCTCCGTACCCGAAGAGCTGATTTCCGGCAAAAAACCTTTCAGAATCAAGCGGATCAAGCCCTTCGGTTGACCAAAGCAAGTCATGGAACATCGGCAGATCGATATCCCTTGATGCAAAGCGAACAACCGTGAACACGCAGGATTGTCCGCTTTCGCATGCCGGTTGCCTCCATCGAGGCATTCGCTTTGAGACGTCGATTTGCAAGGTCGGGCGGAAAGCAAACTCTCGTCACGCACTGATCGCATGACCGGACCCCGGAACGAAACGGCCCGGCGGCTTGAACCGCCGGGCCGTTGGTTTCAAGCAGCGCGGGCGCGGCGTGCGGGAAAGTCGATATCGGTATCCGCGATGTGGTTCAGGTAGTTGGTGAAGATGTTCGCCACCACATTGGCCACCGTTTCCACGATATCGGCCTCGGTCAGTCCATTCTGCCGCGCCCTGGCGATGTCGTCGTCGGAAACCATGCCGCGCCGCTCTACGATCTGGGTCGCGAGCGTGAGGATGGCTGCGGTGCGCGGATCGCTTGAACGCCCCGCGAGGTGGTCGTCGATTGTCTCGGGCGACACCTTCAGGCCCGAGGAGATTGCGGCATGGGCCGAGGCGCAGTAGTCACATGCATTCACGCCCGCGACGGCCAGCGCAATCGCCTCGCGCGTGCGGGCGTCGAAGCTGCCACCGGCCAGCGCTTCGCCGAGGCCGAGGAGCCCGGCAAGTGCCGCCGGCTGGTTGCCCGCAACCCGATAGAGGTTGGGCACCATGCCGATCTTCTTGCGGATGGCCGCGAACAGGGCGGCGGTTTCAGGGTTCGCGTTGCTATCGGCAACCTGAGTGAGACGAGCCATGGGGAGTGTCCTTTCGAATTGTTGTGAGATCAAGCCGAGACCAGGCTGTCTTCAGGTTTGGAGAGGCTGATGACTGCCACGACCGCGGCACCGTTCAGGAGATAGAAGGCGGCATCCAGTCCGTTAAATCCGAGCACCACCGGAAGGGCCAGGAACAAAAGCCCCACTGCCAGATCGACAGCGAGATGCAGCCGATAGGGAAGAATGCGGAAAAGGCCCAGATGATGATCCGTGAACACCGTCAGCAGAAACGCGGCCACGCCCACGACAGGCGAAATTACGAGCGCCAACGGATGCGATGTTCCCAGGCCGAGTAGAAACGGCAGTGCTATCAACGCCAGTGCGACCGGATAGTCGAGCCAGGCGTGAATGGTCTTGGTGACGAAGCGCATGATATTTGTCCTTTGGTGTGGTTTCGATAGTCGTGCCATAGAGCATGACCAAAATAACGGCCCCACACAGGACGATGAATTTCAGATAATCCGGAATATATGCGCAATCGTCCGGGCTTACGGACGCATGATCAATTCTGCGCGTGCTGGGTGCTCGTCATCCGGAAGGCGGCAGGCGGAAGACCGATTTCTTTCTTGAAGACACGGCTGAAGGCCGATTCCGAGGCATAGCCGGAGATTTCAGCCGTCTCAGCGACGGACAGTCCGCGGGTCGCCAAGGCTTCACGGGCGATTTGCATTCGCCATGATGTCACATAGGACATCGGTGTCACCCCGATCCGGGCGGTGAAGCGCTCCGCAAAGACCGTGCGCGATAATCCGGCTTCGCGAGCCAGTCGTTCAACTGTCCAGTCAGAAGCGGGTGTGTGATGGAAGGCCGCGAGTGCGCGCCCGATATTGGGATCCGCGAAACCGGCGAGACTGCCACCTGAGGCTGCTGATTGTTCGATGTGGGCACGGATCGCCTGAGCAAAGATCGCCTCGGACATCTTAAGCGCGATCAGGTCGCCGCCGAGCCGTGCCCCGCCGGCCTCGGCTCCGACAACCCGCAGCGTCGCCTCCAGCCAGGAGCCAAGATCGTCGCCATAGCCGCGCAGATGGATCAGATCCGGCAGACGGTCGAACAGGATGTGCCGCGAGCCCTCGGCAAGGGCAAAATGCCCGCAAATCAATTGGGTGTCCTGCGGTGACTCCTCGCCGCCCCAAACCAGCGTGCCGAAGCCTGGAAACCCGGATTGCGCGAGAACATCATCAAGTGGCAGAGCCTCATCCGGACCGGTATGCCGGCACAAGAGAACATGTGCCCGTCCGTGCGGCACAATCACCAGATCGCCCTGCTTGAGCGCCACTATATTTTCCGAATCTTCAACGCGGATCTGCGCCTCACCGCGATGCACATAATGGAACCGGGCAACATTCCTGAACGCAGGAACACGCACCCCCCACGGCTCCGTGAAGCTTGTCCTGAAGTAAAGCGTCCCTTGAAGGGACAGACGGGTGAGGATGTCGCTCAAAAGGTCCAGCATGGAAAAGCAATACACCACGCCATCAGCCCGCGTCCAGAGTTCGGGACGATCTGACATGCTTTTCGGATTTCCCGCCATTCATCGACCGAAAACTCTGTGGCATTTCAGAGCTATTGCAAACCAGCAAAGGAGAAAGCGATGAAAATACCAACATTTGCCCTGGCCATGGCCTTGGCGACCTCGGGCCTTGCCGCGCAAGCAAGCGAAGCCATGAACGACCTGGAAATCGCCCACACGGCCTATACGGCCGGCGGTATCGATATCCGTTATGCGCATCTGGCGCTGGCGATCTCGGAAGATGCTACAGTCCGCGAATTCGCCCAGACCATGATCCGCGACCACTCGGCCGTAAACGATGCCGCGGGAGCGTTGATCGCCGAACTTAAGGTCACACCCCAGGACAACGACCTGAGCCGCACCCTGGTGGAAGCTGCGGCGGCGAAGCGAGCCGAGCTGGTGGCTCTTACCGGCGTGAAATTCGACTGTGCCTATGCAGCGAACGAACTCGGCTACCACCAGATCGTCAACAAGACCGTGGCCGAGACGTTCATTCCCGCGGTCACGGTGGAACCGTTGAAGGCGTTGCTGGAGGATGCGCTGGCGACGTTCCGTGCTCATGAGGCCCATGCCGAGCGCATGGTCGATGGTCTGGAATGCGCGAGCTGACGTCGCTATCCCGGCGCCGGTTCGGTCAGGGTCTGGGCGCAAGCCTGGCCCTGGCCGCAGCGCCGATAACCGCCGCGGCGCATGGCGGAGCGCATGTCGTGACCGTTCGTATTTCCCGCTTTGCCTTCGTCCCCGAAAGCCTGGAGATACGGCCCGGCGATACGGTTGAATGGATCAACGCAGACCTCGCGCCGCATACGGCAACGGCGGACGACGGAAGCTGGGAAACGGACACGATAGGAAGCGAAAGGTCGGCGCGCATCACCTTCGCAACGCCCGGCGATTTCAAATACTTCTGCGCCTATCATCCCCACATGACCGGCACCGTCTCGGTCATGTCCGGGAACGCCGCATGACAAACCTCCCGGTCGCCTTCCGCCTGACCGAGGGCGACCGCCCCCCTGAGAGGGCGGCATCATGGCTGTTTCAGCCACGCTCGCCTGGCCTTTTCATGCTATTTCCCCCTCGGTTTCACATCGCATCCGACGGTATCTTCTTTCCTCGCCGTTTTTCATCACAGCACCAAGCCCGAAGTGCAGCATGAACAGGACGGGAAGCATGGTCTGGCCGGGTCACGCTGGAAATCACTGCAGCAAAATTCGTTCAAGATACAGGGGAGGCTTAGGAGCTCTACCGAACTTGACCCCCGCCTTCTGCCTGCAACGCGATTGCAAGGGTTACATTTTGGACCGAACGTTCCTATTTTGAAATGTACCCTGATCACGCAATGGCGAACCTCGAATGATCCCCTATTCCGTTCTCGACCTTTCCCCCGTTCCCGAAGGCCATACGGTCCGCGAGGCGCTCGCCAATACGAAGGACCTCGCCCAACACGCGGAAAACTGGGGCTACAAGCGCTACTGGCTTGCCGAACATCACAACATGCGCGGCATCGCCAGTGCAGCGACATCCGTCCTGATCGGTCATGTGGCCGGAGCGACCTCGACCATGCGGGTCGGTTCCGGCGGGATCATGCTGCCGAACCATTCGCCGCTGGTGATCGCCGAACAGTTCGGCACGCTGGCCGAACTCTATCCGGACCGGATCGACCTCGGCCTAGGCCGCGCGCCGGGCACCGACATGCTGACCGCGCGGGCCCTGCGCCGGAACATGGACCAGACGGACACGTTCCCTCAGGATGTCATGGAGCTGATCGGATATCTCGACGATCCTGTGGAAGGCGCGAAAATCCGTGCGGTTCCGGGCATGGGTACCAAGGTGCCGGTCTGGATCCTGGGCTCCAGCCTCTACGGGGCGGAGATGGCGGCCTTTTACGGCCTGCCCTACGCCTTCGCCTCCCATTTCGCTCCGGCGGAACTTTCCAATGCATCGAAGATCTACCGACGCAAGTTCCAACCGTCGAAATACCTCGACAAGCCCCACTTCATGATGGCGATCAACGTCTTTGCCGCAGCGACAGACGGGGAAGGCGCCTATCTGAGGACGTCCATGCAGCAGGCCTTCATCAACCTGAGGACCGGACGGCCTGGCCCCCTGCCCGCGCCGGTGGCGGATCTTGAGGCCCTCGTCGGGCCGGTCGCCATCGAAATGGTTGAAGATGCCTTGCGCATCTCGGCCGTCGGGGCTCCGGAGACGGTCAAGGCGAAGCTGGCGGAACTGACCTCGATCTATCAGCCGGACGAAGTGATCATCACCGGCCAGATCCATGACCACGTATCGCGGCTGAATTCCTTCAGGATTGCGGCTCATGCGATGAAGGAGTTGAACGCGGAGACGGTTTGAAAAGGCGACCGCGCCATTTCAGAGAGGAGCCTTGGCGCCTGACGTGACAGCAACCGGCACGATTAGGGATCCAGGCCCATTCGGCCTATAGTCTTGTTCGGATATCCTCGACCTTCCGCCGGAGCGCATCATGCTGGAATTCAAACTCGTCGACGTTGCCGAAATTCCCTACTTCTATCAGGAGCGCAGCTGCGGCATGGCGCCGGAAGAGGTCAATGCCGCCATGGGTGGAACGTTTCAGGCGGTCTGGGATTTCCTTCAGAAAAGCGGCGTGCAAACAACCGGCACGGCGCTGACCGTCTACCAGGCCATTGCCCCTGACCGGATGACCTTTCGCTCCGGCTTCTCGGTTGACGCCGAGGCCGAGGCAAGCGCGGAAGAGCCAACAAGATACGCCACCACACCTGCCGGACAGGTTCTTCACTTCCGCCATACCGGTCCCTATTCGAAGCTGCGCGACAGCTACGGGCAGATGATGGTGTTCGTGGAGAAAGAAGGCATCCGGATCGGCGCGCCGACCTGGGAGGTCTATCTCAACGATCCGACCAAGACGCCGGAAGATGAGTTGCTGACCGACGTGTTCGTCTCTCTCGCCTGAACTTCTTCGACCGTCCCTATTCCGCGAACAGGTCTTTCACGGGCGGCCATTCAGCGCCGTCATGATGAGCGGCGATGGCAAGGAATTCCTGCAGGAACGCATAGCAGCCTTCCTCATGTGCCAGATGGTGGGAGAGGATACCCAGAGGTTCTCCGGGATTGGTGCGCCGGCGGCAGAGCTGCAAATCGAGACGGATGGCGGCGCTGTTCCAGCCGATGAAGCGGCGATCCTTTTTCCACCGGATGATGTCGAGGTGAGTTTGCACCTGATGCACCCGCGGGAAATTCATCCAGGTGAAGGTGGACAGGCCGGGCAGCCCGATTTTCGGCAGGCGCCTTGAGATTTCCGGAGCGATCCGGTTCCACGGCGGCACCATGGCATGCACGAACCGGTCGCCGAACAGGGTTTCAAGCTTTGCCTTGCCCTCCGACAGTTCGCCCAACAAATGATCCGGGTCGCGGCGGGTCCCGAGTTCGGCGGCCCCCTCGCCGAGATCCTTGCGCTGGAAATTCCTGTGCTGCCAGCCATGCTGCAGGACGATGGCATGCGGTTCGCCCGCCAGCCGGTCGGCGAGAGCCTGCGTGGCATCTTTCGGAATGACGGCAAGCGCCACGTCGACGTCGTGTTCGTTCGCGATCGACAGCAGCCGGTCCAGATCCGCTGTCGGCTCGACGGCATCGTCGTCGCGCCACCAGAAGCGGACGGTCCGTCCCCGCTCCGCGAACCAGTCGAGGTGCGCAGTCAGCTCCGAGCGGAACCTTGCAAGGCCCTCATCCATCAGCCCCGCGCCTTCAGGTCTTCCATGAGGATATCCGCACTCTTGTCCGCGCCACCCAGAAGCACGTGATGGTGCGAGCGCGGCAGGGCCAGCGCATCGTCGGCGGCCTGGGCGAGTTTTTCCGTGGTCAGGTTATGCTCTTCGGCCACCACCACGCGGCCGCGGGCGGCAAGGGCCTTGGCGCGCTGTGCCTGTTCGGTTTCGGTCGCCTGTGCAAAGGGGACGAGGACGGATGGAACGCCGGCATCCAGAATGTCGAGAATGGTGTTGTAGCCGGCCTGGCTGACGGAGAGGCGGGCCCGTTTCAGCATGCCGGTAAAGTCGGGCCGTGCGCGCTCGACGATGACGCCCTCGCCCGCCCGTCTGCGGTAGTCCTGAAAATCGTCTTCCGAAATATTGTGGCCGACCAGAATGCGCCATGTGCAGTCGCCTGCCCGGCGCGACAGCGGTCGGGCATCCACCGCCGCACTCAGGAAAGCCTCGGCCAGGGCACCGCCGCCGCAGGAGACGATCACCTCGTCCTCGCCGTCACCTTCGGGCGGTTCGGGCCGGTCGCCGGCGCGCATCACATAGCCTGTGTAGCGCACCAGGTTCTCCACCTTGTGGGCGAAGGGGAAGCTGTCGGCCAGAGTGATGAAATCCGGATCGGCGTGGACGAGCACCCGGTCGTAATAGGCAAGCGCCTTGTCGGCCATCCACTCCTCTTTCCAGAGCTCGTTCTTGGGCACCAGGATATCGCGGACGGAACAGGCGATCACCGGCGGCTTATCAAGCGCCTTGACCGTATCCAGCACGCTTGCCAGTTCGAATTCGAACTGGCGTCGGCCGAAGGGATAGGTTTCCGTCAGGAGTAGATCATAGGGCTTTGCCGCCAGCGCCTTCAGCGTGGCGGCCGTGCGCATTTCCTTCCAGGCGGGATCGATGTCGTCGCCGTCGAGGGTGATGATCCGGCTGAAGGCCGCATTCGCGCTTTTGGCCGGCGGCAGCTGGACGATTTCCAGGCCCGTGGTGTCAAGCGTCGGCGGCAACAGGTTGCCCGTGGCCAGGGTCACTTCGACGCCGCGCGCCACCAGCGCCTTGCCGATGGCGGCAGCGCGCACCGCATGGCCGGTTCCCAGAAGGTGCTGGACATAGATGAAAGCGGTCTGGGTCATGGGGTCAATTGTCCTGCTTTGGCTTGGAACGGACGGTCTTATAATGCTCTTGCGCGGCTTTGAGGAAGGCGTCAAGGCGTGCGGCGCCGGCCTGTAGCGAATGGTCCTGCGCGATATGCGCCGCAGCAGCAGCCCCGAAAGCGCGGACTTTCATGGGGTCGTGCAGAACACTGCGCAGCCGGTCCGCGAAGGCCTTCGCATCGCCTTCCGGGGCCAGCAGCCCGGTGACACCGTCCCGAACGATTTCCGGCACGCCGAGCGCATCGCCGCAGATGACACCGGTCCCGGCCGCCTGGGCCTCGAGGGTAACGAAACCGAAGGCCTCGCGGATGGCCGGCCAGACGAACAGGTCATGGGCGGCATATCGGGCAGCAAGCTGTTCGGGCGGCAACGCGCCGAGCCAGCGGATACGGTCGGCGGGAAACAGCGCCAGAACATGATCCCGCGTCGGACCATCGCCGATGATCGTCAACTGCCACGGCAGATCCCGGACAAGCCCAAGCGCCTCGGCAAGGACTTCGTAGGAACGGGTCTTGTCGCCCTCGCGCATCATGCCGACAGTCAGGAGCTTCAGCGGTGCCTGAACGGGCGGGCGCGGCGTTTTCGCCGCCTCCTCGAACGCACGGCTGTCGAGAAACGGAAGAAGCACGCCCGGACGCGGATCACCCGGATCGGTAAAGAACGGCAGGAGCCGTTCCCGGTCCCAGTTGTGAATGGCAGCGACCGCATCTGACCGGTGCAGCGCCTCGTCTGCGGCCTTAAAACCGAGTGCCCAGGGCCCGGTCTTGCGTTTCAACGCCCGGCTCGCCTCGACGATCACATAAGGCAGTCCGAAACGGTCCGCGAGTGCCGGGCCGATCCAGTCAGGCGCCTTGTGGTAGAGGTGATAGGTCAGGAACAGATCCGGCCGGTAGCCTTCCCGGGTCCAGCTTTCGGCAACCCGTTCCGCCTCTTCAAGCGCCGCTTCGCGGACCGCCGTCAGCACCTCGTCGCCGCCGTCCTTGCGCCAGGAGCGGAAACGGCTTGCGATCCGCACCTCGTGGCCGGCCGTCTCCAGCGCCCTGACGATCAACCGGCCCATGGTCCGGTCACCGGACGGAACCGGATCGTCGATCGGCTTCATCGGAGCTGTGAAGGCAATTCTCAAGGGGCCGGGTTCCGTTTCGTGATGCTCTATAGGACTTTCCTGAATTTCTCCGCCAGACGATCGAGGCCCGGCTCGGTAGCGAAATGCGTCCGCACATGCTTTGACGAGGCGAAGCCGAGCCGGTTCCGTTCAGCCGGATCCCGGATCAGGTCCGCAATCGCCTTTGCCAGCATAGCCGGTTCTCCCGGCTGCACCAGCCGCCCGGTTTCACCGTCCGTGATCAATTCCGGAATGGCGGACACCTCGGTGGACAGGCAGCACAGGCCCATCGACTGGGCTTCCATCAGCACGTTCGGCAGGCCGTCGCGGTCGCCGGTTTTCGCAAGCTTTGACGGCAGAACGAACAGGTCGGCCTCCTGGCAGGATTTGATGACCTCTTCCCGGGGCTGCGCGCCGCGCCAGGTGATCCGGTTGGACAGTTTCAGCTTCTCTGCACGGGCTTTCAGCTTTTCGGCGAGTTGACCGCCGCCGATATGGGTGAAGTGCCAGTTCAGCTCCTGCGGCAGCTTCGACAGCGCCGTCAGAAGATCGTTGTAGCCCTTCTTTTCCACCGCCCGGCCAACGGAAAGCAGCCGCACCGGATCGCCGGATCCGTCACGGGTCGAATGTCCGCCTTCGGGCATCGGAAAACCGGTGAAGTCCAGACCGTGATAGACCAGTTCGATCTTGTCCGGCTCCCGGCACAGGCTTTTCAGGTAGATCGCGTTTGTGCCCGTACAGGTGACGCCCCAGGCCGCATCGTCGAGCTTGGTCCTCAGATCCCATTCAGGGCTGGTCCAGATGTCCTTGGCATGGGCCGAAAACGACCATCCCCGGCCCGAAAGATGGGCAGCGTAACGCGACGCCGAACAGGGCGTGTGCAGATAGTGGGTATGGATCCAGGTGACGTCTTCTGGAAGTTCATGGGCAAAGACACACCCTTGCGCCCAGCGCCGGTAGCGGCTCGGGTTCTTCTCGTGCTGCAGATCGGCTTCAAAAAGCGCTCTCGACGCCTCGTAGGTCGGCTGCTCTTCGGCCCAGCGCCGCGCCCGCCGGACCCGCGCCGGATCGTCGGAAATATATTCCGGCAGATAGAGAACTTCGGCCGAAATCTGCCGGTGTAACTCGTGAATATAAGGATCGTAGGGTTCGCGCAGCGCCACGATCAGGATCGGAACGCCGCGCCGTTCGAGACCGAGAATTTCCTGCGCGATAAAGGTTTCGGACAGGCGCGGATAGCCTTTGACCACGACGGCGATACGGGACATGCGGTTTCTCGGGCTCAGCGTTCTGTGACGGGATGTTCGGATGAGAGGCGCGGGCGATGTTTACAAAACAGCCCGTTTGGCGTCGATACGTGCCGTGCGGTTTTCCCGAAAGATCTCGCCGACCCTGGCGCCGATGATATCCAGCCCGCCGAGGAGATTCTCGATACCGGCGGACGAAGGCTTCGGATTTTTCGGCAAGCTGGCCAGAGCGTCGGCCATGAGGCCCGGGTTCGGATACCGCTCGATCGGCAGCACCGTGAGGATGCCGCTCTGCTCCGCCCGGTCGGCGCGAATCGCCTGTTCCCGGCGCGGTATGATCCGCGGCACCATCAGCGTCGGCTTGTCGAACGACAGGATCTCGCAGAAGGTGTTGTAACCGCCCATCCCCACGATCGCGGTGGCATTGGCGAGATAGGGTTCGATCTGCGGCGTGAAACGAAGGATCGACACATCGCGCAGGTTTTCCGCCCGTTCGGTGAAATGAGCCACATGGGCTGCCGGCATGAACGGACCCAGAATGATCAGCGCCGGAAACAGGGGACGTTTTCTCGCCTCGTAGGCGCGCATCACCCAGTCGACCATTTCCACGCCGTCGCCGCCACCGCCGGGCGTGACCAGGATATAGGGCTCGTCGCCGAAAGGCGCCGGTTTCGGCAGGTGCTCCGCGCCTTCCGGCAAGTCGCGGCGCAGGTATCCGGTATAGCGGACCTTGTCGAGAACGACCTGCGGAACGTCCATGCCCTCCAGCGGATTGCACACGCCCTCCGGGCCATAGACCCAGATTTCGTCGTAAAGATCCTTCAGCGCCGGGAAGACGTTCTTGCGATCCCATTCCTGTTTCAAGATATCCGGGTCGTCCATGACATCGCGCAGCCCCAGCACCAGGCGCGTATCGGTGTTCTTGAGCGCCTCCAGGGTTCCCAGAACCTCGCCGCGAAGGCCGAGCGGCTCCTTGTCGACGATGAAGATGTCCGGTGCGAACACTTCCGCCGTGTGCTCGATGATCGATGAGCGGATCGCCAGGGTATGATCGATGTTCAGGTGCAGCGAAAGGGGCGTGTACTCGCCGTCGCGCAGTTTGATCACGCCGGGGATTCGCACGAAATCGACCCGGGAGCGGAACTCGAAGCTGCCGATGATCGGGGAACCGGACAGGATCAGAACCGACAGGGTATCGAACGTCCCCACCAGGGAATGCGCGATGGCCCTGCATCGACGCAGGTGCCCTAGCCCGAAGGAATCATGGCTGTAGATCAGGATCTTCGGTGAATTGGAACGCATACTTTCCCTAATCTGCGCCTGACTGCCCTGGGGATTTATGTCCCAGAAACGACCGTTTTGTCACGTCTCGTCTTGCGGAAATGATCAGCTAGTTTGCCAGTGTGGCATTTCCGTTTATGACTTTGTTATTCGCGGGTAGCACATCCTAGCTGTCCGGTTAATATAATTCACTGGCTGTGTGTGCACGCAGTGGCACTTTATCAATTTGGATGCCGACATGGAAAAGAGCCTGTTTCGCTTCATATGGAAGTTCAGTGCACGCCAGCAGATTTTCATTCTTCTCGTTACGATCATCTCCTATCCGATCACCTATGTTCTGCTCGAGCTGCCGAAGCTGATCGTCAATGACGCGGTTCAGGGAGACGGCTTTCCGCGTGATATTTTCGGGCTGGAATTCGACCAGATCTCCTATCTGTTCCTGTTGTGCTCCGCCTTCCTGGCCCTGGTCGTCGCCTCCAACGGGCTCAAGCTCTATATCAACGTGTTCAAGGGCCGGCTCGGCGAACGCATGCTTCGCAGGCTGCGCTTCGATCTCTTCCAGCGGGTCCTGCGTTTCCGGCTGCCGCATTTCCGGAAAGTGAGTTCGGGCGAAATCATCCCGATGATCACGGCGGAGGTCGAGGACGTGGGCGGGTTCATCGGCGAGGCGATCGCGCTGCCGGCCTACCAGGGCGGCATGCTGGTGGTGCAGCTCGGCTTCATCTTCATGCAGGATCCCCTGCTCGGTCTGGCCGCGATCAGTTCCTATCCGATCCAAGGCTACGTGATCCCGAAACTGCAGCGCAAGGTGGTGCTTCTGGCGCGCAAGCGGGTGAAAAACGTCCGGCTGATTTCCGACAAGATCGGCGAGAGCATTTCCGGGGTTCCGGAAATTCACGCAAACGACACGTCGGCCTGGCATTCTGCGGACTTTTCCGACCGGCTCTACGAAAATTTCAAGCTTCGCTACGAGATCTTCAATCGAAAATACTTCATCAAGTTCCTCAACAACTTCATGAATCAGCTCACGCCGTTCTTCTTCTATCTGATCGGCGGCTATCTGGTAATTGAAGGCAATATGAGCATCGGCGCCCTGCTCGCTGTGATTGCCGCGTACAAGGACCTTGCCGGCCCCTGGAAGGAACTCCTGGCCTATTACCAGATCGTGGCCGACGTGGATGTGAAATACCAGACCGTGGTCGAGAACTTCGATCCGCCCGACATCTATCCGGTCGAGCGGCTGACCTCCGACGAACACATCGAGTTGTCCGGAGACCTGAAACTCTGCAATGTCTCCTTTTCCGGCGGTGCTGCCGGCCAGGAGGTCATGGATATCACCATGACCGTGCCGGCAGGCAAATCCTGCGCCATCGTCGGACAGGACGGCTCGGGCCGGTCGGAGGTTCTGCAGCTCGCGGCAGGGCTGGTCAGTCCGGCATCGGGCCGCGTCGAGATCGGCGATCAGGATCTCGACCGGCTGACGGCTGCGACGCTCGGCCGGGAAATCGCCTATGTCGGCGGCGCCATCCATATCTGGACGGGAACCATCCGGGACAACCTCTATTATGGCCTTCGTCATCGCCCCATCACGACGCTCGAGCGTACGGGCGATGCCTTGCGGGAATACAATCGCCGGCTCCTGGAGGCCAGGGAGACCAAGAACCCGACCTACGACATCGAAGCTCTCTGGGACGATCTGTCGGCAACCGGTGCCGACAATGAGGAAGCATTGGATGCCAGCGCACTGAAGCTGCTCGCCGCGGTCGGCCTGGATGCGGATGTCTACCGGCTGGGTCTCCAGTCCCGCTTTGATCCGGGAATGAACGAAACGTTTGCGGAGAGAATTCTGACGGTCCGCAGGGAACTGACCGACCGGATCGCCCAGGATCCCAAGCTCAAGGACCTGGTCGAATTGTGGGACATGAAGACCTTCAATCCCAGCGCCAGCCTTGCGGAAAACCTGTTCTTCGCGGTGCCGACCGACCCGGAGATCACCCCGGACATGATGCCGGAGATTCCGGAGGTCAAGGACTTCCTGACCAGCGCAGGCCTCGACAAGAAATTCCAGGAAATCGGCCTCAAAATCGCCGAAACCATGGTCGAACTGTTTGCGAACGTCAGTGGCGACAGCGGATTGCTCGGCAACTACTCGTTCATTACCCAGGACGAGCTGCCGGACTTCGAACGCATGATCCGGGTCGCGCGTTCCGGACAGCAGAAGCCGGGACTTTCGGAAAACGACAAGGTCCGGCTCCTGTCCCTGGCCTTCAAGCTGGTACCGGCTCGCCATCGTCTGGGTATCATGAACGATGAATTGCAGTCCCAGATCATTGCGGCCCGCGCCCAATTCCGCGATCAGGTGGTCGAGAAGGACGACAAGTTCATCGCGATCGATCCGAACCTCTATCTGCCGCCGCTGACCGTTGAAGACAATCTCCTGTTCGGTCGCGCCCGTGTCGACCGTCGGGATGCGCGCCAGAGGATCGACCAGGTCCTGCGCTCGGTCGTGGAGGAAACAGGCCTGCGCGAACCGATCACCTATGCCGGCTTCAACTATCATGTGGGTATTTCGGGCTCGCGCCTGTCCGCCCAGCAACGCCGGCGCCTGGCGCTTGTCCGCGGTCTTCTGAAGAATGCGAAGGTGACCATTCTTGACGATATCGCCACCGGCCTCAGCGACGAGGACAAGGCGTTGCGCCAGTCGATCCGTACCGTTCTTGAAGGCCGGACCCTGTTGTTTGGCACGCCGAACGAAGTGGTTGCCGCCGAATTCGACCATGCGGTTACCCTTGATCAGGGTCGGATCGCATCGAAAGGCACTCAGGATGCTTGAGGATCGGCAACCAAGATGCTTTTCTGGAACCCGCTTGCCGGTGACGGCCGGCAGATGTCTCGCCGTCTCTGACGGCAAAGGAGGTTAGTGTGTCTTTGGATAGCGAAGTCGGGGCCCTGCGCAAGATTCCCTTGTTCAGAGGTATCGACGATACAAAGCTGCGACTTCTTGCCTTCATCAGCGACCGGATGGAGTACAAGACCGGTGAACGGTTGTGCACACAGGGAGAAGAAGGCGATTCCGCCTTTATCATCCTGAAGGGGTCCGCGGACGTCCTTGTCAACACACCCGATGGGGAAAAGGCCGTGGCGAAGGTCGATGCCAATTCCATCGTCGGGGAGATCGCCATCCTGTGCGATGTGCCGAGAACCGCAACCCTTGTCGCGGCAAATGACATGGATGTGCTTACGGTTTCCAAGGATGATTTCCTGAAGCTCCTGAAGGAGTTTCCCGACATGGCCCTTGAGGTCATGCGGACTCTTGCCCTCAGGCTGGAGCAGACCACGCGCGATCTTGCCGCCGCCCGTTCGGGCGCGGCTGCCTGAAGGAGTTTTGAGTGGCCGACCAGTTTTCGCTTCGCTGCTGGGGTGCGCGCGGCTCAACGCCGACGCCAGGTGCCAGCACGCTCCGCTACGGCGGCGAAACGACCTGTTTCGAAATTCGCGCCGGCAATTCGCTTGTGCTGGTCGACTGCGGCTCGGGCGCGCGGAATTTCGGCGCGGATCTGTGCAAATGCGAACCGGTCACCTTCGACCTCCTGTTCACCCACACCCATCTGGACCACATTTGCGGACTGCCGTTCTTCAAGCCCGCCTACGACCCCCGCTTCGAGGTGAACGCGTGGGCGGGGCACTTCCTGGACGAAACCAGCCTGGTGGATATCGTCGAACGGATCATGTCGCCACCGATCTTTCCCGTTGCCGCGAAAACCCTGAAGGCGGTGAACTTCCGCACGTTTCAGGCCGGTGAGATCCTGCCGCGCAATGACGACCTGGTCATCCGGACGGTCCGCCTCAATCATCCCGGCGGCGCCTGCGGCTACCGGTTCGACTACCAGGGCAAGTCGATCTGCATCATCACCGACCACGAGCATGGCGACCCGGAGATCGATGCCAATGTCCGCGGGTTCGTGGAGGGGGCCGATGTCATGATCTACGATGCCATGTTCACTGACGACGAATATGAAACCTACAAGGGTTGGGGACATTCCACCTGGCAAAAAGCCGTCGCCCTTGCCCGGGAAGCAAACGTCACGGTGCCGGTTCTGTTCCATCACGACCCGCGCCGGTCCGACGACGAACTCGATGAGATCGGCTTGGCCGCAGACGCAGCCTATCCGGGAACGCTGGTTGCGAGCGAGGGCATGCTGCTCACGCCATAGCCGCGTTCTGCCGATCACGCGGGATCACAAAGCGTGAGGAAGGCTTGCCGTCGCCCGCAAACCGTCCAATTCCGGACGAAACTACCGTATCATGCCCGATACGAAACAGGCGAGACGGCGATGGCGGGAATTCGAGATACGGTCAGATCGATTTTTCGCGGCGGGCTTCCGGAAACGGGAATACCCGAACGGGTCCGTGTCGAATTCCGGAAGCGCGAAGCGGAGTCGGAGCGGCTGATAGGCTGGGTTCAGCTTGCCCTTGTCCTGTTCTTCTCCACTCTTTACGCCATTGCCCCGCGCGCCGAAGGTACCGCCGGGTTCAATTTCGTTCCGCTTGCGCTTGGTATCTATTTTCTTTTCACACTCGTCCGGCTGGTTCTCTCGTACCGGATCATCCTGCCGACCTGGTATCTGATCGTCTCCATCGGCGTCGACATGGCGCTGCTGGTTGGCCTGATCTATTCCTTCCATATCCAGTACAATCAGCACCCGACCTTCTATCTGAAGGCGCCGACGCTGATGTACATGTTCATCTTCATCAGCCTTCGCGCCCTGCGCTTCGATCCGCGCTTCGTGCTGACCACCGGCTTCGTCGCGGTGTGCGGCTGGGTCGGCCTTGTGCTCTATGCGGTTGTCGCGGACATGGGCGGCATGCGCGTCACCCGAAACTATGTCGAATACCTGACCAGCAATTCCATTCTGATCGGTGCGGAACTGGACAAGACCGTCGTCATCATCACGGTGACCGCGATCCTTACCGCAGCGCTCTATCGGGGGCGGAAGATGATGATGGCCTCCATACGGGAACAGACGGCGGCAAGTGATCTTCGCCGCTTTTTCGCGCCGGAGGTTGCCGCTTCCATCACGGGCGCCGAAGACCGGTTGCAGGCCGGCGAAGGCGTTTTGCGGGACGCGGCCATTCTCTATGTGGATGTCCGCAACTTTACCCGGACGGCCAGCAACCTGCCGCCGGAAAAAGTCATGGCCGTGCTGGCCGCCTATCAGGATACGTCAGTCGCCGTAATCGAACGGGCCGGCGGCCGTGTGGACAAGTTCCTCGGCGACGGCATCCTGGCGACCTTCGGCGCGATCCAGCCGTCAGAGACCTACGCCGCGGATGCCCTCAGAGCCGCCCGGGCTGTTGTCCTGGCGACCCGGGACAACAAGGACCTGTTTCAGGCTGCGGGCTGGCCGGGCGACTTCCGGATCGGGACGGCCGTTGCCGCCGGTCCTGTGACCGTGGGTGTCGTCGGCGCCCATGACCGCCTCGAATTCACAGTCATCGGAGACGCAGTCAACCGCGCCGCCAAACTGGAAGACGCCAACAAGCAGGAAGCCTCCCAGGCACTCACCGATGCCGCGACCTGGGACCTGGCCGTTGCCCAGGGGTATGACGGGACGCCTGCGCAGGACCGCATGTCCCGCCCGATCAGCGGTCTTGCCGTCCCATTGGACCTCAAGGTGCTCGCTTAGAGCATCGGGCGATTTCATCCCGCCGGTTGCATTCGCAATTGTATTTCTGCCCTTGACCTGACGTGTATTTCAGGCCAGTTTCCGACCTTCAGTTTACGTCAAAGTAATAAGAATAAAAAATATGACGTAATATCAATATCTTATTGAGATTGGTGCGGAGGCAATATGCAACTTAACGATAAAATCGCCGCGGTGGTCACCGGCGGGGCATCCGGTCTGGGTGCCGCAACGGCACGTATGCTGGCTTCAGAGGGCGTCAAGGTGGCGCTGTTCGACCGCGACCAGACGCAGGGCGAAGCGGTCGCAAAAGAAATCGGCGGCCTGTTCGTCAGTGTCGATGTCACCGACCAGGCAAGCGTCGAGGCCGGCTTTGCGACCGCCCGTGCGGCCCACGGGACAGAGCGCATTCTGGTCAACTGCGCCGGGATCGCCCCGGTCGCCAAGACCACCTCGCGCGGCGAACCCCATCCGATGGACATGTTCGAGAAGGTGATTGCCGTCAATCTGGTCGGCTCCTTCCGCTGCATAGCGCTGTCCTCCACCGCCATGGCGGAACTGGAGCCTCTGAACGAGGACGGCGCGCGCGGCGTGATCGTTTCCACCGCTTCCGTCGCCGCCTTTGACGGTCAGATCGGACAGGTCGCCTATGCGGCTTCAAAGGCCGGGATCGCCGGCATGACCCTGCCGGTCGCCCGCGACCTGTCCAAGGCGGGCATCCGTGTCATGACCATCGCACCGGGCATATTCGAAACCCCCATGCTGCTCGGCCTGTCCCAGGAAGTGCAGGACAGTCTCGGCCAGCAGGTGCCCTTCCCCTCCCGTCTGGGACGGGCAAAGGAGTATGCCCAACTCGTCAAGTCTATCTGCGAAAACGACATGCTGAACGGCGAAACCATCCGTCTCGACGGCGCCATCCGCATGGCGCCCCGGTAGGTCTGTGCTTCTGGCCTCAGGCCAGAAGGGGATCGCCAGAATTCACGCAAAAGGCGGCTTGTCCTCAAGCCGCCTTTTGCATGCGCATCATGACTGTTTCCGGCACACTCACCCGCGCGGCCGGGCAACCGGTCCCTAGGGGTAGCTCACCACTTCGAACTCGATGCCGTCGTCATCGTCGAAGTAGAAGCGGCGGCCCGGTTCGTAGTCGGCGTGGTTGTGCGGCGTATAGCCCATGGCCTTGACCCTCTCCTCGGTCGCATCCAGGTCGTCGACGACGACGCCGACATGGTTGAGCCCGCCCCGTGTGGTGTAGCTGTCCGGCGGATCCTTCGGCTTTCCGAGCGAATAGACCGCCACATAGGAACTGCCGTTGCCGACATGAACCGTGAAGCCACCGGCCTTGGCTTCGCCCTGCCAGCGGATATGCCAGTCGAAAAGATCGGCGAGCCTTTGCGCGGTTTTCAACGGGTCGCTGACGGTGATGTTGACGTGTTCCAGAAATGCTTCGGCCATCGGCCTTCCTCCTGTTTGACTTGAACAGGTTCCTGATCTACGACCTAAACCTTACTTGAGGTCAAGGGGTAGGCAAAAAATTATGGCACGCACCAGAGGCAGCGACCTGCTTTCGATCGGCGACCTGGCGGCACGGACCGGCCTGTCGGTGTCCGCGATCCGCTTTTACGAGACGAAAGGGCTGGTGACGCCGGCGCGCAATGCCGGCGGCCAGCGCCGGTTCCTGCGCTCCGATATCCGCCGGCTTTCCTTCGTGCTGATCGCCCAGGAATTCGGCTTCACCATCGCCGAAATCGCCGATCACCTGAAGTCCCTGCCGGAAGGCAGAACACCGACGAAACGGGACTGGACGCGGATCAGCCAGACTTTCCGCGGTCATCTCGACAGGAAGATCGAAACCCTTAACCGGTTGCGTGATCGCCTCGACGGCTGCATCGGCTGCGGTTGCCTCTCGCTGGAAAGCTGTGCGCTTTACAATCCGCAAGACCGCGCCGGCCACAGCGGGACGGGACCGCGTTTCGTGATCGGACCCTCGCCTTCCGACCTGGAGCAGGCCGATCAGGAAAAGACGGTACGGTAACTTCTTTTTTCATGTCTGCGGCTAGTCTTCTGCCAACAGAGCGGGAGACAAAACATGGTTTGCAATCACATTCGCCTCTTGGCCGCCGTCGCAGTGCTTGCGATCCCGGGCCTGCCGGCGGTGACGTCAATGTCACATGCGGCAGATGTCTCGATTTCACCGGTCGCAAAACCGAAGTCGCCGGAGCCGCCGGCCGTTCAAAAGCCGAAGCTGCCCGCGTCGGAAGAAAAACCGGCAGAGGCTTCCGCCGAAACACCTTACAAGAAGGTCATCGACGTCTTCACCGGCGACACCACCATCGCCGGCGAGAAGGTGAGCTTTCCGGCGGAAAATCCGGGTATCAAGTCCCTGATCGTCACAATGGAACCGGGCGAGAAGACCGCCTGGCACCAGCACGGCACCCCTCTTTACGCGTATATCCTGGAAGGGGACCTCACGGTGACCTATGAAGGCATCGGCGAACGCCACTACAAACCGGGCGACGGCTTCCTGGAGGCCATGCACGTGACCCATCAGGGGCATAACACGGGCACGACCCCCGTGCGTATCCTTGCGGTGTTTCTCACCGGAGACGGCGACAAGCCGACGATCCCGGAAAAGGCACCAAGCGGCTCGCAGTGAGCCCGGGTTTCAAGCCGCGCGGCTTTTACAGCCGCGCAAGCAGATCCTCCGTCGGCCAACCGTCCGCAGGCATCCCGAGTTTCTTCTGCACCTCCTGCACCGCATGGCGCGTGCCCGAACCGAGGATGCCGTCGATCTTGCCGACGTCATAGCCGAGGCCCTGAAGCTTCGTCTGGAGCTGTTTCATCTGCGGATCGCTCAGGCCCGGCTCCGGATTGCCGTGGTTATAGACCTGCGCGCCGCCCAGGCGGGTCGCCAGATAGGCCGCTGTCGTCGTGTAGACGAAGGACTGGTTCCATTCCAGATATATGTCGAAGTTCCGATAGGCGAGAAACGCCGGTCCCTTGCGCCCCTGGGGCAGGATCAATGCCGCAGGCACGTTGGCGATCGAGCCCTGGCGCGCCTTCACACCCATACCAGCCCATTCGCTGCCGTTCCGGCGCTGATCGAGTCCAGTCGTTTCCCACGGGAAATTGCCGGGCAGACTGACTTCCTGCAGCCAGGGCTCGCCGCGCTTCCAGCCCAGATGCTGAATGAAGTTGGCGCCGGTCAGGATCGCATCGGCGGAACTGGCCTTGACGTTGACGTGTCCGTCATTGTCGCCGTCCACGCCGAAGCGGATGATATCGGCCGGCAGCATCTGCACCTGGCCGATCTCGCCGGCCCAGGCCCCGGTGGTGCCGCGCGGGTCGAGATCGCCATGCTGGACCATTTCGATCGCCGCGATCAGCTGAGGCCGGAACAGGTGCGGCCTGCGGCAGTCATGGGACAGGGTCGCCAATGCGTTCACCGTATTGAAATCGCCCTGGTACCCGCCATAATCGGTTTCCAGCGCCCAGAAAGCGGTGATTACAGGCGCGGGAACGCCGTAGTCCTTTTCCGCGCGGTTAAAGACGCGGGCCCACTTTTTCATATTGGAGGCGCCGTGCTGCAGCCGGTAACTTGAGATGGCGCGCTTGGAGAAGGTCAGGAAGTCCAGCTTGAACACCCCTTGCGCCCGGTCGCGGGACAGGACCTTGCGATCGATCTGCGCCCCGGAAAGCGTGCGGTCCGCTGCCCGCGCCGACAGGCCGGAGGCGACCGCCTCCTGCTTGACGCCTTCCAGAAACTGCCTGAAGTCGCCACCGCAGGGGACTTTGGCAAAAGCTGGCGAAGCAACTGCGACCGTAAGGCCGGCAAGGACGGAAACGGCGGTGCGCGAGAGAAGGTTCATGGGCGGTCTCTGATCGAACGACATTCAGGGCAAAACAGACAAGATTTTCGGGCACAGTTGACGTTGCCGTATCCCCAACGTCAACAGGCTTTCAGGAATTCTCCACGGAGACACAGGCCAACCGGCAGGAAAACAGCGCACCTTTCACTCAGGGGCAGCCGCTACCCGCACGGATTGTTCCATCCGGCAATGGCGGGATCGGCTGAGTGGTCGCCGAAGACGTACAGCCGGGCGTGACGTTCGGGCTTACCGTCGGGTCCGGTTGGTAATTCGCCGGAGAGTTTTCATTGACGCACATCTGGTAGGCCATATCGTAAAGCGACTGCCAGCCTTCGGGCGTCGACCCCATGTTATCCAGGACGCTCAGCGCAGCTCCGGCACGCGCGCCACGTCGCGCGCCGCTGCGACCGGCCCATGCGCCTCCGACAACAGCACCGCGCATGCCCTCGTCGACCATGTCCCCCGTCGGGTCGCCACTGCCTGCGTGGGCGTCGGCATAGTCTCGTGCGTAGTCTTCGCAACTTGAGATACTGCCGCCGGCGTGGCTCTGCGCCGTGCCAAGCAGGACCGATGTCGCGGCCAACAGCATGGCAAGAGACCTCAGACTGAATTTTGCGGCCTGGGCGGAATGAAGATAATCCGGTTCGGATCCGATCATGGGAACCTCTCTCGACTTTTTGGTTTGGTCGGCCGGAGTGTGTTTCATCCGGCTTGCCTCACCCTTGTCTGTCGCGGGAACATGCAAGCCGGATGTTAGGTCCGAAATCCTAACATCCGGATACTTTTCAATCCCGGCCAGATTCCTCTGTTCCCGTGAACGTTATCCCTTGCCGTCGACATATTTCTTCCCGACAAAGCCGGTCTGACCACCGACGTTTACGGCACACCACCAATTATCGCAGGATCCGACACCGACCGAGGTCCCTTTCGGCACGACCGTCAGAACCGGAGCGTCCTTTTCGGCCGCGCTGCGAAGATTGACGTCGGCCGTCACCGTGGAGGTTTCCGTCATCGGCCCCGCCGCCAACGTAATTTCAGAGTTTGCCGGGACGCCAGGCGTGACGACAGGTGCCGCTGTGGCAATTTCGGTCTCGCTGGCTGCCTCGCCTGGTCCTTCCTGCACCGCATTTCCGAAGCCTGCCGATGACGACTTGCGCGCGGCGGAAGAAATCGCCCGCTGGGCATCATCCCAGCCCGCATGAGGATTGGGGACCGATGCGTAACCGAGAACAGGCGGAGACGACCGGGCGAGGGAACGTTCCGATGCCCCCGCCTGCCTGACGGAGCCCGCATTTCCGATCCCTTCCAGCGGTATTTTTGCGAGACGGTCCTGGTTCTTGATCTTTATCCTGATCGCTTCCGAATTGGCTTCCGCCGCCTTTGCGGAACTGAACCGCAGGTCAAACCCCGTTTTGCCCAAACCTTTCGCCTGTACCGGGGCGGATACGACTGTCCCGGTCGCCTGTGTCTGGTCCGTTGAAGTCTGCCCTTCAAGCGACACCGTCTTTACGGCAATCGTCCCGGCGTTCCGGTTCGACAGATGACCAGCGGCGTAAATCGTCGTTCCCGCGGCAACAACAAGCAGCAGCCCGGCAACCGAGGCAGCCGCAATCGGCGACAGGCGGAAACGTGGTTCGGCAAGCTTGTCCCCGGCGTTTTCAGCGAATTCGCTGATGGGGACCACCGGCGGCTTTCGCAGAACGTCCGGGATCATCAGATCGCCGTCGTCTTCAGCTTCGCCACCTCGCAAACGGGGCGGTGCTGCGGCAGGCGCCCGGACGACCGCCAATTCCGGACGCTCCCGGGTCTTTTCGTGCCCCTCTTTCGAGAAGTCGGGATTACCGTGAAATTCGGGCGCAACGATCGGCTGCGCGGATGGCGCGGAATATTTGAACATGGTGCCCTCCGTGGACCTGCCGAGCGCAATGTCATCGCACTCGAACGCCATTTCCCCCTACCCGGACTCTCATTAATTCGCGCCTATGTGGCGGTATCCGGACCGAAATCGGGCGAGTGTCTGGTATTCGCATGACATTTTCTGTTGCTCCGAACGGCAGGACGCTTGCGGAAGACCCGGTAAATATTTTAAGCTTAAAACATATGCTGGATGTCGAAAGGAGGGTCTGGACGGAAAGCACGATCAGGCGGGAGCCGCTTTCGCCGTTTGCGAAGTCTGAACGATTGTGTGCCGGACCGCCTTGCTATTAATCTGGCTCTGAGCCGGCAGAACCCTGAAGAAAAACAAATGAGTCGGGAAACTGCCCAATCAGGAATTCAAGAGGGGAAGACTATCATGAAACACATTCTGTCCGCGCTTGCGGTTGGCGCATCGATCGGCCTCGCCGGTCTTGGAGCAGCCACCGCCCCGGCCAGCGCCGAAAGCCTGAAAATCGGTTTCCTGGCCACCCTGTCGGGTCCGCCGGCGGTCCTGGGCCAGCACATGCGGGACGGCTTTCTGCTCGGCGTCAAACAGGCCGGCGGCAAGCTCGGCGGGATGGAGACCGAGGTCATCGTGGTTGACGATGAACTGAAACCCGATACGGCGCTGACCAAGGTTCAGGGACTTCTGGAGCGCGACAAGGTCGACTTTATGGCCGGCGTCGTCTTCTCCAACGTCATGATGGCGGTCTACAAGCCGGTCATTCAATCAGAAACGATCTTCATCGGCGCCAATGCGGGCCCGTCTCCGATTGCCGGCAAGGGCTGCAGCAAGTACTTCTTCTCCACTTCCTATCAGAACGACCAGAACCACGAGGTCATGGGCCGCTACGCCAGCCAGAAGGGCTATGAGAAGATGGTCGTCATTGCGCCGAACTACCAGGCGGGCAAGGACGCCATCGCCGGCTTCAAGCGCCATTACACCGGCAAAATCGCGGCCGAAGTCTACACCAAACTCGGCCAGCTCGACTTCTCCGCGGAACTCGCCCGCATCGCGGACCTGAAACCGGACGCGATCTTCACCTTCATGCCGGGGGGCATGGGCGTGAACCTGGTCAAGCAGTACTCCCAGGCCGGCCTCAAGGACGTGATCCCGTTCCTGTCCACCTTCACCGTCGACGAGACGACGCTGCCGGCCACCAAGGATCTGGCCGTCGGCCTTTATTCGGGCGCCGAATGGGCTCCGAACCTCGACAATCCGGCAAACGCCAGGTTCGTGCGGGATTTCAAGGCGGAATACGGCTATGCGCCCTCCCTTTACGCCGCCCAGGGCTATGACGCAGCTCAGCTGATCGACGGGGCGGTCGGCATGGCCGGTATCAAGGACAAGACGGCCCTTCTGTCGGCTCTGAACGCGGCTCCGTTTGAAAGCGTGCGCGGCGACTTCAAGTTCAACACCAACCAGTTCCCGATCCAGGACTTTTATCTGACGAAAGCGGTCAAGGACGGAAACGGCTACGTGACGGAGGCTGTCGAGAAGGTCTTTGACGACTTCGGCGACGCCTATGCCGGCTCCTGCCGCATGTAATAACCATCGCGGAAGAGACCGGGCCGCGTGTCCGGGCTCTTCCCCATACGACCTCAATCGACCGGACACTTCGTTTTGAGCACGACACTTCTGGCCGTTCAGACCCTGAACGGAATGCAGCTCGGCATCCTTCTGTTTCTGATCGCGGCCGGGCTGACGCTGGTCTTCGGCGTCATGGACTTCATCAATCTCGCCCACGGTGTCCAGTACATGCTCGGCGCCTATCTGGCGGTGGCTGCCTACAAGCTCACCGGCTCGTTCTGGCTGACCCTCCCGCTGGCGCTACTGGCAGCACTTGCCTGCGGCCTGCTGCTGGAGTTTCTGGTCTTCCGCCATCTCTACGACCGGGATCATCTGGACCAGGTGCTTGCCACCTTCGGCGTGATCCTGTTCCTCAACGAAGCCGTGAAGGCCATCTGGGGAGCCGCGCCGCTCTCCGTTCCGGTCCCGGAACTGCTGGACGGCTCCATCCGGCTAATGGAGAATTTCAATTACCCGGTCTATCGGCTGGCCCTGCTGGCTGCCGGGCTTGGCGTAGCCGCCCTGCTTTATGTGCTGGTGACGCGGACCCGTGTCGGCATGCTGGTGCGAGCGGGCGCCAGCAATGCACCGATGGTGGCGGCGCTGGGGGTCAACATCCGCCGGCTCTTCATGATCGTCTTCGGCTTCGGCGCCATGCTGGCAGGCTTTGCCGGCATCATGGCGGCGCCGATCCTGTCGGTGGAACCGGGCATGGGCGACAATCTCCTGATCCTGGCCTTCGTGGTGATCGTGATCGGCGGCATCGGTTCGATCCGCGGCGCTTTTCTGTCGGCCCTCCTGATCGGCCTTGTCGATACGCTCGGGCGGTCCTTCGCAACCGACATCGCCCGGCTCGTCCTGCCGCCGTCGGCCGCTAATGATGTCGGTCCCGCCATTGCCTCCATGCTGATCTACATCCTGATGGCAGGCGTCCTGTTTTTCCGCCCGAGCGGCCTGTTTCCGGTCAGAAGCGCATGACCGGCCCCCCCTCCCTTTTCCGCAACCGGATCGTTCCGGTCCTCCTGTTCTCGCTGCTGGCCCTGGTGCCCGTCTATGCGACCGTCATGGATGACCGGTTCCTCCTTTTGTTCTTCACGCGCATTCTGGTGCTGGCCATCGTTGCCGTCAGCCTCGATTTCATCCTCGGTCTCGGCGCCATGGTCAGCTTCGGCCATGCCGCCTATCTGGGCCTCGGGGCCTATGCGGTCGGCATTCTGGCCGACAGCGATATCTGGGCCGCATGGATTTCGTTCCCGGTGGCCGTGCTGGTATCGGGCCTGTTCGCCCTGGTCACCGGTGCGATCTCGTTGAGGACGCGCGGCGTCTATTTCATCATGATCACGCTCGCCTTCGGGCAGATGGCCTATTTCACCGCCACGTCGCTCTCCGCCTATGGCGGCGATGACGGGCTGACCCTGTGGAGCCGTAGCGAATTCTTCGGGACGGCACTCTTTTCCGACGACACCTCGTTCTACTATCTGGTTTTCGGGGTGCTGCTGGCCGTCACGCTGCTTCTGAAGCGGATCGCCGCCTCCCGCTTCGGGCGGGTGCTCACGGGCGCCAAACAGAGCGAGGCCCGGCTTCATGCCATCGGCATCGATCCCTACCGCTACCGGCTGGCCGCTTATGTCATCGCCGGCATGATCGCCGGGCTTGCCGGTGCGCTGATGGCCAACCAGTCGGAATTCGTTTCGCCCGCCTATATGTCCTGGCAGCGGTCCGGCGAACTGATCGTCATGGTGATCCTCGGTGGCCTTGGGTCGCTGCACGGCGCCATTCTCGGCGCCATTGCCTATCTGGCGATGGAGGAAGTGCTCTCCAGCTATACCGAGCACTGGCGGCTGATCTTCGGCCCGCTCCTGATCCTGGTGGTGCTCTACGGCAAGGGCGGTCTTCTGGGCCTGCTCAAGGGAGGCGAAAAGTCATGACCGCTCCCGTTCTCCAGTTGAAGAACCTCAACAAGGCTTATGGCGCCCTGCGGGTGACGAAAGATCTGTCGCTCGAGGTTTTACCGGGCGAAATCCATGCGGTGATCGGTCCGAACGGTGCCGGCAAGACGACGCTGATCGGCCAGATCGCGGGCAATGTCCACTCCGACAGCGGCAAGGTGATTTTCGCGGGCCGCGACGTGACCGCCCTTCCCGTCGCAAGGCGGGCGCAACTCGGCCTCGGCCGCTCGTTCCAGATTACCGCGATCCTGCCGGAGTTCTCCGTCCTGGAAAATGTCGCCCTCGGCGTTCAGGCGCATCAGGGACATTCATTCCACTTCTTCAAACCGGCAACGTCGGACGAAGGCCTCAACAGCAAGGCACTCGGTATTCTCAAGACGGTCGGGCTGTCCCACCGAGCGGACATCCGCGCGGGCGATCTCAGCCATGGCGAGAAGCGAGTGCTGGAATTGGCGATCGCCCTGGCAGGCGAGCCGAAACTGCTTCTTCTGGACGAACCCATGGCCGGGACCGGACCGGAAGAAACGAAGAACCTAGTGGAGGTCCTGCAGAGCCTCAAGGCCACCATTCCCACGCTCCTGGTGGAACATGACATGGACGCGGTGTTCCAGCTCGCGAACCGGATCTCGGTTCTCGTCTATGGCGGCATCATCGCAACCGGAACACCCGACGAAATCCGCAACGACGCGAAGGTTCGCGAAGCCTATCTCGGGGAGGACGAAACCGCATGAGTGCGCCGCTTCTCGAGGTTGAAAACCTTCAGGCAGGATACGGCGACAGCCGGGTCCTGTTCGATATCTCGCTGACCGTCAACCCGGGTGAGGTCGTGACCCTGATGGGCCGCAATGGCATGGGAAAGACGACGACGATCAAGACTGTTCTCGGCATGCTCAAGGCGGACGCCGGCGCGATCCGCATCGACGGTACGGATATGGCCGGAAAACCCTCCTACCGGGTTGCGCAGACCGGCCTCGGACTGGTTCCGGAAGGCCGGCAGGTGTTTCCGAACCTGACGGTCGAGGAGAATCTCGTCGCCACGGCTGCCCGGCGTGCCGGGAATGCCTGGACGCTCAAGACCGTCTACGACCTGTTTCCCCGCCTCGAAGAACGCCGGCGCAATTTCGGCAACCAGCTTTCCGGCGGCGAACAGCAAATGCTCGCCATTGGCCGGGCGCTGATGACCAATCCGAAGCTTTTGATCCTCGACGAGGCGACCGAAGGCCTGGCCCCTCTGATCCGCGCCGAAATCTGGGCCTGCCTGAAAGGGCTCAAGGACCACGGCCAGGCCATTCTGGTGGTCGACAAGACGGTTTCCGCCCTGGAAAAGCTCGCCGACCGGCACGTGATCATCGAGAAGGGCAACACGGTCTGGACAGGCAGCAGCGCCGAACTTGCGGCCGACCCGACCATCAAGGCGCGTTTCCTGAGCACTTGAGACCTCCCTTCACCGGCCCAGATAGAGCCCGGCATTGACCTTGAACGCGTCCGCCGCAAAGCGCATGAACCGGCGGATGCGTTCCACATGCTTCAGATCCGGATGGGTCAGGATCCATATGTCCAGGTAGCGGGCAAGCTCGAACCCCGGAACGCGTTCAAGGTCCGGATCGGGGTCCCCCAGGAAACAAGGCAAACGACCAATGCCGAGCCCTGCCCGGACAGCGGCATGAAGCGCAATCATGTCGTCGCAGACGACCGAGACATAGGCGTTCGGAAACCGCTCCCGGATTTCCTTCGGCGGTCCCTGGTCCCACCATTTGAAGGTGACACAGGCGATTGCCGCCGGATCGGATGTCTTCGACAGCGCCTCTTCATGGGTCCGCAGATAGGCCCGAGACGCATAAAAGCCCCGGTTCTGCCCGGTCGCCATACGCCCGAACAGGGTGTCATCGGGACGGTCGGTGACCCGGACCGCGACATCCGCCTCACGGCGCTGCAGGCTCAGAACCTCATTGGCCGCGATCATCGACAATTCGATCTGCGGATGGCGCTCCGCAAAGCGGGCGACGATTTCCGCAAGTTGAACCTGGAAAATAAGCTGGGCAGCAGTCACCCGCAGCGGCCCCTCCAGGTCCGCATCCTGGGCGGTGATGCGGGTATCGAGCGCCAGAAGCTCCGTTTCGATCTTCTTGGCAGCCTCTACCGCCTCCGTGCCGGCGGCCGTCGGCACCAGTCCGCCGGGCAGACGCTCGAAAAGCCGCGTACCCAGTGCGGCCTCCAGCGCAGAAAGCCGCCTGGAAACCGTGGAGTGATTGACCCCGAGTTTTCGTGCCGCGCCGGATAGTCCGCCGGCCCTGGCAACGGCCAGCACGAATTTCAGATCGTCCCAGTTTTCCATAGCTGTGCATTATTGCACAGGATGCTTCCGATTTTGTGGAATTTTTATCATCGGCATCGCCGTCTATGTTTCCTCCATCTCAAACAGGAGGAAATTCCATGAGTATCCAGGCTCTTGCCATGATCACCGTCACCGACAGGGAAACCCTTGCAAAATACCGGGAAGCCGCTGCGGAAGCCCTTGCCCGGCACGACGGCAAGGTGGTGGCCGGCGATCCGTCACCCGTCATTCTGGAAGCCGCCGGCGACGTGCCGGACATCGCAGCCCTTCTGAGCTTTCCGAGTGTGGAAGCTGCGAAACGGTGGCGTGAGGACCCGGCGCTGGCCGAGATCCATGCCCTGCGCAATGCCGGCGGCAAGTCCACCATCATTGTACTGCCGAACTGATCGGGCGACAGAAATAAAAAACGAAGGGGCGCAATGTGCCCCTTCGCTCATCGGCGATGCACTGTGATGCTGTAAGCGTTTATTTCGATTGGATCCTCGGCCACGGATGCTATGCCAAGCATATTCATTCTGACCGCCTCTTCAGAGGAAGAAACAATCGGTTTGGAAAAGACAGTGTCAATTCTCATTTCAAACGTGCCGTTGTCACGGAATATGCCACCATCCAACCCGATGAGTTGATAGCCGCGCGAAGACAGCATTTCGATAATTTTGACTGTGTCCTCTCGCGAAAACAGATCCTTGCAGGAACATCCTCTCTCGAAAAACGTTTCCGGATTATCATGCAATGTTGGCATCGATACTTACCGCACCGGCTTGACCAGACGCATCCGCCAGGTGACACCCTTCTTGTCGGAGACAAGACGGTAGTCATCGAGGACGTCCCATTTCGTCTCGTCGTCGGTCGCTTCCCAGAGCCGGGCAATCAGCTTGTTGGCGCCGCTTTCGGGGCGCTTGGGTGAGTACATGGACAGGGCAATGACGCCGTCCTCCTTCAGGAACGGCACGTAACGCGCAACAACGGCGCCCGGATCCTCGGCGAAATGCAGGACCTCATTGAAGACGATGGCGGAAAAGGTCTCGCCCGGCTCCGGCTCGAAGCTGTGCATGTCGCCGGCACGAAGGGCTGCGATCTTCGGGTCGACATTGGCGATTTCCAGCGCGGCCGGCGCCAGATCCATGCCGACGTAGCGCTTGAGCCCCATAGGTGCCAGGCGTTCGTAGAGAAGCCCTTCGCCGCAGCCGATATCGAGCACGTCCGACAGCGTGTCGGTCAGGCTCAGCCACATGCCGATGATGCCGTAGCGGCCGCTTTCGGGAAGAGAGCGCAGAAAGGCCCAGCGGCCTGCTTCGTATTCCTCGTCCCAACCTTCGGCGGTACTGGCATTCTTCGACATGGTTTCTCCGGTTCTCATGGCGCCCGGCGCACACGAGGCACGTCCGGGCGCAGTCAAGCTATCAGACGATCACTTATAGGGATCTGCCGCGTCGCGCAAACCGTCACCGAGGAAATTGAAGGCGAGCACGACGATGATGATTGGAATAACCGGCGCCATCAGCCAGGGATAGACGGTGACGACCGAGATATTCTGCGCCTCGTTGAGCAGGACGCCCCAGGAAACGGACGGCCGCCTGAGCCCGAGGTTCAGGAAGGAGAGCGCCGTTTCGCCGAGGATCATGGAGGGAATCGACAGGGTCGCGGAAGCGATGATGTGGCTGGTGAAGCCGGGCAGCAGGTGACGCCCGATCACGCGCCCGGGTTTCGCCCCCATCAGGACGGCCGCCTTGGCGTATTCCTCTTCGCGCAGGGAGAGCAGTTTGGAACGCACCGCGCGGGCAAGCCCCGGCCAGTCGAGCAGGCCCAGGATGATGGTCAGGCCGAAATAGATCCAGACCGGGCTCCAGGTCACCGGTAGGGCAGCCGACAACGCCATCCACAAAGGCAGTTCCGGCAGGGAGCGCATGATCTCGATCAGGCGCTGGATCGCGCTGTCCAGGATACCGCCGAAATAACCGGCGATCCCGCCGAAGAACAGGCCGAGGACGATCGAAATCGCGACACCGACCAGACCGACGGTGAGCGACAGGCGCGCGCCGTAGATCAGGCCCGAAAGCTGGTCCCGACCGAGCCGGTCTGTACCGGCCAGAAACAGGGTTCCCCCCTTGGCCGGACAGAACAGGTGGAAGTCGGCGGTGAACAGCCCCCAGAACTTGTAATTGTCACCCCGGCAGAAGAAGCGGACCGGCTGAACCTGGGTCGGATCGGGCGTAAACACCCACTTCATCGCGGTCATGTCGATTTCGGACTTCATGCCGTAGACGAAGGGGCCGACGAACTTGCCCTCGTGGAAAAGATGCAACGGCTGGGGCGGCGCATAGAGGTGCAGGCTGTCGCGGGTGTTCGGCGTATAGGGCGCGATGACTTCGGCAAACGGCACGCAAAGATAGAACAGGATCAGCACCACGCCGGACCAGACCGCGATCTTGTGGCGCTTGAACTTCCACCACATGATCTTCCACTGGGACGCCTGGTAGTAGCGTTCCTGCTCGGGCGTCAGCGCTTCGGTCGTTGCCGGATTGAACGGCGTCGGGTCGACATAATGCTCGACCGCATTTTCATTTTCCGTACGTGTTCCGGTCATGACGCAGCCCTCCCCCCGAGACGAATTCGGGGATCAAGCACCGCCAGCAGCAGATCGGAGACCAGCATGCCGAAGAGGGTCAGAACGGCAACGAAAAGCAGGACGAAACCCGCCAGGTACTGATCCTGCGACTGCAGAGCGGTCAGAAGGACCGGACCGACGGTCGGCAGGTTCAGAACCACGGAGACAATGACCGATCCGGAGACCAGGGACGGGATCAGGTTGCCGATATCGGCGATAAACGGGTTCAGCGCCATCCTGAGCGGATATTTCACCAGGAGCCGGCGCTCCTTCAGGCCCTTCGCCCGGCCCGTCGTCACATATTGCTTATGAAGTTCATCAAGCAGATTGGCGCGCAGACGCCGGATCATGCCGGCCGTTCCGGACGTGCCGATCACGATGGTCGGAACGATCAGGTGCGCCAGAACGGACAGTCCCTTGGCGACACTCCAGGGCTGATCGAGATATTCCGGCGCCATCAGGCCGCCGACCGACAGGCCGAACCATCTGTTGAACAGATAAAGCATGATCAGTCCGAGCAGGAAGTTCGGCGTGGCGAGACCGATGTAGCCGAGGAACGTGAAGCCGTAGTCGCCCCAGGAATATTGCCGCGTTGCCGAATAGATTCCGATCGGGAACGAGACCACATAGACGAACAGGATCGTGGCGAAGTTCAAGATAACGGTCAACGGCAGCGTCGGACCGATCACGTCCTCGACCGGTTTGGCGAATTCGAACGACCAGCCCCAGTTGCCCTGTAGCAGCCCGTCGAAGCCATGGGGACCGTGCCAGAGCCCGACCCAGATCAGGTAGCGTTCGAAGAAGGGACGGTCGAGCGCAAATTCCTTGCGCATGAACTCCAGCTTGGCGATCGAGCCAGTTTCCCCAGACGACTTCAAGGCGGCAACCTGGTTGGAGATGTAATCCCCGGCAGGAAGTTCAATGATAAAGAAGATCAAAAAGCTGATTACAAACAGCGTCGGGATCATGGTGAGGATCCGCCGCACTATGTAATAAATCATAAAGACTGCCCCCGGCGCCCCCGTGCGCCCTTCGTCATTCCGATCAGGGCCCGGCGGCCGGACCCTGATCGATCTTTGGATTTCAGTTGGCCTTAGTCGGCCATGAAGAACTCATCCATGCGGTGAATGCCGAATTGCGCGCCCGGATCCCAGCCGTAGATCGCCGTCAGGGGCACGTTCTGCACTCCGTTGATAACAACCGGCTGCGGAACTTCGGAAACCAGACCGATGTGGATGGTTTCATCGGCATGGATCTGCAGCATTTCCTCCCAGATCTTCGTCCGCTCCTCCCTGGAGGTCGATCCAAGCCAGGACTTGTAGAGTTCCATCAGGCGTGCCGCCGGCTCCCAATCGGGCTTTTCGCCGCCTTTTTCGGCGGTTTCATAATAGTCCGCCCATTGGAACCACGTCAGATCGTCCTCGCGGGTCGGCGCATAGTCCGACGGTGGCATTTCCGACGTCGGTATGCCGTTTTCGAAACCCCACCAGACAGACATGACAAGGTCGCCGGACACGGCCCGCTCACGCAGGTTGTCGCGCTGGCTCGGCTTGACGAAGAGCTTGACGCCGAGATCTTTCCAGTTTTCGCTCACCAGTTCCAGCGCATCTTCTTCGACCTGCCGTTCGCCGGAGGTTTCCAGGATGATTTCCAGGGGACGGCCGTCGGGCAAAATGCGGGTCCCGCTGCCGTCGCGCTCCGTCAGACCGATTTCATCCAGCAGCGCATTCGCTTTCTCCGGATCGTAATTCGCCCATTTGGTGCGGTACTCGGCCTTGTAGAGCGGGCTTTGGCTCAGGACCGTGTCGTTGCCTTCCTTGCCAAGGCCGAAGAAAAGCGTGCGGTTGATCAGAGTCCGGTCGATCCCGAGCGACAAGGCATGACGGAACCGGCTGTCCCGAAGAAGCTTGCGCCAGACGGGATCATTGGTTGTCAGGTTCGGCAGGATGGAAATTTCCGACCCCTTCGAGTTGGGCCAGAGCGCCGTCGTGTAATTCTGCTGCGCTTCGCCCTGCTTCAGAACCGTGATGTCGGAAAAGCTCAGGTTCCTGGCCTGGAGGTTGCTTTCGCCCGCCTGGGTCTTGGCCGCGATCAGCTTTCCGTCGGCAACGGTCATGATGACCTTGTCGATATAGGGAAGCTGCTGCCCCGTGCTGTCGACACGGTGGTAAAAGGGATTGCGGACCAGCGTGATCCGACGGTCATTGTCGCCGGAGGTCAGCATCCACGGCTGCAGCGTCGGCAGATCCGGGTTCCGCGCGTTGTACATGTCGTCCACTTTGTTGTGCAGCGGCGCCCAGCCGCGTGCCTTGGTCTTCGCCGCCTCGGCCTCGATGAAAGCCGGATCGCCGTACTTGTCGTGGAACTTCTTCAGGTAGTGCGCCGGGCGATAGATGAACGGAGGACGGGCCTTCGCCAGTTCCGGCAGGAACAGGGGATTGGGGTCTTCCCAGGTGTAACGAACGGTCGTTTCGTCCAGAACCTCGAATTTCGGAGGCTTGCCGTTGGCGAGCAGGAACGGCGGCAGGCCCGAGGGCGTCAGCTCTTCGTTGAGGACGATATCCTCGTAGAAGTAACGGAAATCCTCTGCGCCAAACGGCGCGCCGTCCGACCACTTGTGCCCCTTGCGGGTATGCAGGGTGAAGACGCGCCCGTCTTCGACATCTACGCTTTCCAGAATATCCGGCACGAGGTCGAGCGCCTCGTTATATCCGACAAGGCGCGCATATCCCCAGACATTGATCAGGCGGACGTCCTTGGACCGGCCGATCAGGGTATGAAGCGAACCGCCGTTCTTTCCGGTCACGCGGCCATTGGCCTCCATGTCGACCACAAGCGGCTCCGCCGGCACGCGTTCCGCGGTCGGCGGCAGATTCGGATCCAGGCCGGGAATTTCCTTGTAGTCGAGTGCATTGACGGGTGCGACGATCATTATTGCCGCGACCAGAGCGACGGCGCCGAAGACGCTCCAGCTCCGACTTTTCGAAGAGTTCATGCTGCAGTCCCCCTGATCGCACCGGTTTCCAGACCGGGTGCGCAGACAAAATGTTCTTTTTCCATTTCCACCAGCGTGGGCACCATGCCGTCCGTCAACCGGAACGGCTCCGGCCAGGCGCCGGGTTCGGATGCCCGGTTGTCGCCCAGCGCGGTAAAATCGAGAGGCGCGGAAAGATCCGGCTCCGGCACTGCCGACAGCAGCGCCTTCGTATAGGGATGAAGCGGGTTCGACACCACTTCGCGCGTCTCCCCGACTTCCACGATCCGGCCACGGCACATCACCGCGATCCGGTCCGCGATATAGTCGACGACGGCAAGATTATGGCTGACGAACAGATATGTCAGGTTCAGGTCCCGTTTCAGATCCTGCAGCAGGTTGAGGATCTGGGCCTGCACCGAAACGTCGAGCGCCGATGTCGGCTCGTCGCACAGGATGAATTCCGGATTGAGCGCCAGCGCGCGGGCAATGCCGATCCTCTGGCGCTGGCCGCCGGAGAAGGAATGCGGATAACGGCGCAGGAAACGGGGGTCGAGACCGACCAGGTTCATCAGGCTGCGCACCCGCTCCGCCTGTTCCTCCGGCGTTCCGACGCCGTGGATCTGCAGGGGTTCGCTCAGGATGTCATTGACCGTCATGCGCGGATTGAGCGAGGAAAACGGATCCTGGAAGATGAACTGGACCCGGCGCCGATAATCCATCAGGTTTGCACCGGACAACTCCGAAACATTCTTCAGGCCTTCGCCGCGGTTATAGAGAATTTCGCCGCCGTCGATATCGATCGCGCGCAGGATCGCCTTGGCGGCCGTCGTCTTGCCGGACCCGGATTCGCCGACCAGCCCCAGGCACTCGCCGCGCCGGATGGTGAGATTGATGCAATCAAGCGCGGTCATTGCCTTCGGGCGGCCTCCGAGAATTCCGCCCTTTCTCAAGGTGAAGCGCTTGGTCACATCGCGCATTTCCACGAGCGGGGTCCCCGGTGCGACCTTGCATTCGACCCGGCTTTTCTTGAGATCGTCCGCCTTCACCTCGATCGGACGGATCGGCACGAGCCGCTCGTTCTTGTCCATGTGAAAGCTCGGCACCGCGTTCAGGAGCGCCTTGAGGTAATCGTGGCGCGGATCGGAAAAGAGCTGTTGGGCCGTGCCTTTTTCCATGATCCGGCCGTGGTAGATCACAACGACCTCGTCGGCCATGTTGGCGACCACGCCGAAATCATGGGTGATCATCAGCACCGACATATGGAGCTCTGCCTGGACATCCTTGATCAGCTTTAGGATTTCCGCCTGGATCGTCACGTCGAGGGCCGTCGTCGGCTCGTCCGCAATCAGGAGCGCGGGCCGGCAGATCATGGCCATGGCGATCATGGCGCGCTGGCGCAAGCCTCCGGAGAGTTCGAACGGATAGGAATCCAGCGCGCGGTCCGGCTCGGGGAACTGGACCAGGCGCAGCATGTCACGGGTCAGTTCCCTGGCCTGCTGGCTATCCACATTCCGATGCAGGAGGGCGGCCTCGCCGATCTGGTCGCCGATGGTATGCAACGGCGACAGGGAGGTCATCGGCTCCTGGAAGATGATCGCGACCCGGTTGCCGCGCAGGTCGCGCATCTTCGGACCGGAAAAGTCAAGCGAGGCAATGTCGACCTGCGGCACGCCGCCGGCGGGATCCGACAGGAGCACCTTTCCGGATGCGATTTCAGCCGTGGGAGGCAGAAGCCCCATAATAGTCTGGGAAATAACGGTCTTTCCCGACCCGGATTCGCCGACAAGGGCGACCGTCCTGTTTTGGGGCACAGTAAAGGAGACATTATCGACAGCCCGGACACGTCCCTCGGCTGTCTTGAAATCGACCGTCAAACCCTCGATCGACAGTACATCCACTTTCACATCCCTCCCGGACCTGCCGTAGATCGGCATGCCGTCACTAAGCCTTTGCACGAGAAAAAAGACAACCACATTTTCCAATCGCTTAGCAATGGCTGTCACGCAAATCGGCTTTATGTGATGAAGATCACAGTTTGGCGACAGCGAAAAGCCGGCCCAGTCCGTTTGAGGGTTATTCCGCCGCCGAAGTCGATGCGCTTTTGAAATCCACGCTGCGTGCATGTTCCGGCGTTGCGAAGGGATCCAGCTTCCACACATCGAGAGCGCCGGTGCGGCCGCGCAGACTGACCGATCCGACCGCTGTCTTGTCCGTCTCATCGGGCAGACGGGCCACGGTTTCGGCACTCGCCAGGATCACGATCTCCTCCTCGGAGCCGATTTCCCGACCGAGCGATTGCAGGCGATCGGTAATGTTCACCGTATCGCCGACAACCGTGTAGTTCCACCGGTCGAGCGCACCGACATTGCCGACCACGGCCGGACCGGTATGAATACCGATACGGACGTGGAATTGCGGGCCTCCGTGCTGGGCCGCGACAAGGTTCGCGGCATGAAGCGCCCTGGCGATATGCCGCGCACTTCTCACTGCGGCTTCTGCGTGATCGGGCCGCTCATCCGGCGCGCCCCAGAAGGCCAGCATGCCGTCGCCGACGAACTTGTCGACAGTGCCGCCCTCGGCTTCCACGGCCGCCACCAGGATGGCGAAATGTTCATTGAGGTGACGCGCGGTTTCCGCCGCGGTCATGTTCTGCGACAGGGTCGTGAAGCTGACGATATCGGTGAACAGGATCGTCAGTTCCGCCTCGCGGGCGTCCGCGGCGGAACTCCCCCCCAAGCGCATCAGCTTGATGAACAGGGAACGCGGTACATAGGTGTTCATTGCGCGCAGGCCTTCCACCATGGAATTGAACGCCTGCGCCACCTGATCCAGTTCGCTTACCCGGCTGCGCGGCAGCGGCTCCACGTCGGACAGGGACAGGTTGCCGACCTTTTCCGATTGTTCGGCCAGGGCCTTCAGCGGACGGGCGACCCGCTTGCCCAGCCAGACGGCGACAAGCACGGAGACGACAAGAGCAGCAAGTCCGACGAAGGCGGATCCGGCCAGACGGCGGACCTCGCGTGAAATCGAGGTATTGCGGATGTACTGACCGACGATCCAGGGCTGATCGCTGTAGCCCGGCACCGACACGCTGAGCATGATGAACTCTTCGCCTTCGGCGCGGACATCGGCCACGTCGATTCCGAACTTGGCCGCTTTCTGGAAGGCCGACATGACCTCGGTCTCGGCATTCGTGGCGAGAACCGGATCTCCAAGGGCATCCCGCTTGGCCGGAAGTTCGATTGCGGGTTTTTCTCCGGTCTGGAAACCGGTCATGTCGGAGTGAACCACGACTTCATCACCGTTTGCGATGATGAAGTTGGTGGTATCCGGGCCTTCATCCAGATTCTGGATGCTCAATCCCAGTTCCGCCAGCGAGCTGGCCGCCGTCAACGTCCCTATCTTGGCGCCTTCCCGCACGAGAGGGACGGAAACATTGGCAAATTGGCCGAACTTGTTGGACAAAAGCGGTCCCCAGACCGGTCCGCTGTCCTTGTCCAGTGCCGGCAAGACGTACATTTCATGGCCACTGGTCGGAACATTGCGTTTGAACGGCCAGATTTTGCCGTTGGGCGCCTTGTAAACACCGAATCTTTCGCCGTTGAGATCGGTGACGACCATAATGGTCAGAACCGGGTTGGAGGACACGGCAACCGACAGGCTCTCCAGCGCCTCATCAACGTTGTCGAAGCCTAGCGACCCCTTGTCGAAGTAGGGCTTGATCGCAATGACCGCCCGCTCCACCGCATCCAGGTGGCGCCGGACCTGGTTCTCCATCGAGCGGGTGATCAGGATCGCCTTGTCATTGAGGAGGGAGAAGGTGTTCTGGAAATTCGCCGAAACCGACATGACGAGCACAAGGGCCAGGACAATGGCCACGAAGGCGCCGAACCCGAGCCCGACAATGCGGGTGAGCGGCATCCTGAAATGACGTCTGGCTCCCAACTTCTTCGTCATGCGCCTGCTTTTCCCTTTAAACCGGCCCTTAAGCCGGTGCCGTGGGTAAAATATGGCAATCGGGTAAAGCAGAAGCAAATGCCTGGCATGCGAGAGGCCGCAGGCTCGACACTTTGAGGGCACTATATGGATTTCGGAACGCCTTGCGCTTACGAAGTAAGCAGCGCATCCATCCAAGCCATTATTAAATTTTTAGTTGTATCATCAAGCCAGCCAACCCGAAATCAATTCTGATTAACGCTGAATATCTTGAAAAGATTTATACTTGAAACACAATAACTATTAAAAACCCAATTTTACTGTTCACGCCTCTCCAATTTGGATGAAACATATTTTTCCAAAGAAGTAATTCCCAATTCTAATGATTGATTCACCGGTTTGTTGAACGCCATAAAAAATCATACCAGCCCCGCCTTTCACACATTCCCTTAGGGAAATATTCTGCTATAATTACAATAAAAGGCTTGCAATTATATATCAACCGACAGAAATAGCCTCAAGAATTATATATATTCTATAATCATCATATTCCAACCTTCTAATTTAGGGAATTTATTCCATTTAATTAAAAATAGTAATTAAATATATTTGTCTTTCGGATAATTTTCCTTGTTTTACTTCTGGAGGAGATGACGAATGACCTTGTTTTCCATCCCGAGAGCACTCGCCGTTTGCGGCGCTGTCCTTGCCCTTTCGGGCACCGGGCAGGCGCAGGAAAATCAGAAGCCGAACATCCTGGTGATCTGGGGCGACGATATCGGCACCTGGAATATCAGCCACAACAACCGGGGCATGATGGGTTACGAGACCCCGAACATCGACCGCATCGCCAATGAGGGCCTCGCCTTTACCGATTATTATGCGCAGCAGAGCTGCACCGCCGGTCGCGCAGCCTTCATCGGCGGCAACGTGCCGGTCAGAACGGGCATGACAAAGGTCGGCCTTCCCGGCGCCGAACAGGGATGGCAAAAGACCGATGTCACCATGGCCACGGTCCTGAAGTCCCAAGGTTATGCGACCGGCCAATTCGGAAAAAACCATCAGGGGGACCGGGACGAACACCTGCCCACGATGCACGGGTTCGATGAGTTCTATGGAAACCTCTACCACCTGAACGCCGAGGAAGAGCCGGAAAACCGCGACTATCCTCGTGATATGAAACTCGCCAATGGCAAAACCTTCCTTGCACAGTTCGGACCGCGTGGCGTCATCCATTCCTGGGCCAATCCGGACGGGACCCAACGCATCGAGGACACCGGTCCGCTCACGAAAAAACGCATGGAGACCGTCGACGAGGAAACCCTTAACGAGGCCATGCGCTTTATCCGCGACGCCAACACGGCCGGCACGCCCTTCTTCGTCTGGTGGAACGCGACACGAATGCATTTCCGAACCCATGTGAAGGAAGAGCACACCGGCATATCCGGCCCGAGCGGCGACGAATACCAGGACGGCATGGTCGAACACGACATGCAGGTCGGCCAGTTGCTTGACCTGCTGGATGAACTGAAGATCGCGGACAAGACCGTCGTGATGTATTCCACCGACAACGGACCGCATTACAACACGTGGCCGGATGCGGGCACCACGCCGTTCCGCTCGGAAAAGAACTCCAACTGGGAGGGCGCTTACCGCGTTCCGACCTTCGTGCGCTGGCCCGGCCAGTTTCCGGCCAACAAGACGCTGAACGGCATCGTCGCTCACGAGGACTGGCTGCCGACCTTCGCGGCCATTGCCGGGGCTCCGGATATCAAGGAAAAGCTGCGCGACGGCGTCGATCTGAACGGGCGGAATTACCGCAACTACATCGACGGCTACAATCTGGTCCCTTATCTGACCGGTGAAACCGACCAGTCCCCCCGTCACGAGTTCTGGTACGTGAATGACGATGGCCAGATCGTCGCGGCCCGTTATGACGACTGGAAGGTGGTGTTCCTGGAAAACCGGGGCCAGGCTTTCGGCGTGTGGCGCGAGCCCTTCATCGAACTGCGGGTGCCGCTGATATTCAACCTGCGCCGCGATCCGTTCGAGAAAGCCCAGCACAACGCCAATATCTACGACGACTGGCTGCTGGACCGGGCCTTCGTGATCGTTCCCGTGCAGGCACTTGCCGCGCAATTCCTGACGACCATGCAGGAGTATCCGCCCAGCCAGACACCAGGCTCCTTCAACCTCTCGGCCATCGAGAAGAAGCTGAGCGAAGGCATGGGACGGTGATCTCGTAATCACAAAGCAGGTCGGGGCGGAAACACCGCCCCGGCCTTTTCATGCCCCCACTCGGCCATACCCCGCGCCCCTGAGCTTCGCTCGCCGCTGAGGCGTCCACCATCCCGAAACCCCGAGACTTGACCTTCTAGGACAGTTGTCCTATTCATCAAATTAGGATGACCGTCCTAATGATCTCCCTTCGCCCGCGATCGGGTCCGGGGGTGGGCGTGGAATGCAAGAGACCGGTGGGGATCGCAGATCGTGAGCAGTCAGAAAACGCGCGAACAGATCGTCGAGGCGGCCGACCTGCTGTTCTACCGGCAGGGCTTCGAACACACGTCGTTTTCCGATATCGCCGGCGCCGTCAAAATCTCGCGCGGCAATTTCTACTATCACTTCAAGACCAAGGACGAGATCCTGGAGGCTGTGATCGAACAGCGTCTCGAGAACACGAGGGCGATGCTCGACCAGTGGGAAGCCGATGGCGCCACACCGGCCGAGCGCATCAAGTGTTTCATCAGGATCCTGATTACCAACCAGGCGAAGATCATGGCCTACGGCTGTCCGGTCGGCACGCTGACCAGCGAACTGGCCAAGCTGGGTCATCCGGCCCAGTCCGATGCCGGCCGGCTGTTCACCCTGTTCCGCAAGTGGCTGGCCGAACAGTTTACGGCCCTTGGACGGAAAGCCGACGCCGATCAACTGGCGATGCATCTGCTGGCGGGCAGCCAGGGCGTGGCCACGCTCGCCAATGCCTTTCACGACGAAGCCTTCGTCATCCGGGAAGTCGACAAGATGTGCGCCTGGCTGGATGACACGATTTCAGGCGAACACTAGACAATAGGGAGGACACGGCATGTTTATCATTCTGCTCAGATTTTCCGACAACAAGGCCCGGGCCGGAGACTTCATGGAGGGCCACAAGGCCTGGCTCCAGCGCGGGTTCGACGACGGCGTATTCCTGCTGGCCGGCTCGCTTCAACCCGGCGTCGGCGGCGGCATCCTGGCTAGCGGGGGAACGCTTGAGGAGATCGAGGCGCGGGTCGGGGAAGATCCGTTTGTCGCCGAGAATGTCGTGACCGCGGAAATCCTCGACATGGCCGCCTCGAAAGCCGACGACCGGCTGACGTTTCTGCTGAACTGACGCCCTGCCCTCTCGCTTCCCAGGAACAACGATCCCATGAGCACGACCATCCCCGGCCCGGACGGGCGCCCGCGCTGCCGCTGGTGCGCGGCCGCGCCGGAGTTCTTTGCCTATCACGACCGGGAATGGGGCTTTCCGGTCGCCGACGACCAGCGCCTCTTTGAGAAGCTCTCGCTGGAGAGCTTCCAGTCCGGCCTGAGCTGGCGGACCATCCTTGCCAAGCGCGAAAATTTCCGCAAAGCCTTCGAAGGCTTCGATTTCAAGAAGGTCGCCGAGTTCGACGAGGCGGACATCGAACGATTGCTGCGTGACGAAGGAATCGTCCGCCACAGGGGCAAGATCGAAGCGGTGATCAACAACGCCAGATGTGCCCTTAAACTGATCGACCGGGAAGGATCCCTCGCCGCCTATGTCTGGCGGTTCGAGCCCGACCCGACCGATCTCGGCACGCCGCAAACCGCTTCCACCTCGGCGACCTCGGTTGCCCTGTCGAAAGACCTGAAGAAACGGGGCTGGAAATTCGTCGGCCCGACCACGGTCTATGCCTTCATGCAGGCCATGGGTCTGATCAACGATCACGCGGAGGGCTGTGCCATCCGCGCCGAGGTCGAAGCGGCGCGGAAAGCGTTTGAGAGGCCGAAGGGTTAAGCCACCCTCAGTACAAAGAGACGCCTACTTGGCTTTCAGCTTGCCGCCGATATTGAGCGCCTGCATGACGATCTTCTCGTAATAGGGCTCGGTCGTGCCCTTGCGGATCTTGCGCAGGAAGTATTTCTCGAAGGCGACCTTGGCCAGATGCACCCATTTGCCGCTCGACGACCAGTTGACGTTGCGCGGCGGGTTCTGGGGTTCGGCAATGAAAACCACGCCGCCGTCGCCGAAATCGGCGAGGCAAATGGCGTTCCACGAGCCCTCGTGGGTCGGTTCCTTGCCGGCGACGATCTCCTTCAGGTTCTGGGCGATCGCCGTCACCATGCTCTCGATCATATAGCCGGTTTTCGGCACGCCGACGGGCACCGGGGTCGCTTCCAGCGGGGCGATGGCGATACACACGCCCGCGCCGAAGACGTTCGGATATTTCGGGTTGCGCTGGTGCTTGTCGACGATGATGAAGCCGCGCGGATTGACAAGACCGTCGATGCCGCGCACCGCCGGAATGCCGCGGAAGGCCGGCAGCATCATGGAATAGCCGAACGGCAGCTCGTGGGTCTTCTTGACCTTGCCGTCCTCGTCATGCTCGGAGACGGTCATCTTGCCGTCCTCGACCTTGTCCACCTTGGCGTTGGTGATCCAGCGGATGTGGCGCTCGCGCATCTCGCTTTCGAGAAGGCCCTTGGTGTCGCCGACGCCGCCCAGGCCCAGATGGCCCACATAAGGCTCGGCGGTGACGAAAGTCATCGGCACCTGGTTGCGGATCTTCCGCTTGCGCAGGTCGGTGTCCATGATCATGGCGAATTCATAGGCCGGACCGTAGCAGGACGCGCCCTGCACCGCGCCGACCACGATCGGCGCCGGATTGGCGCAGAAGTCTTCCCATTTGGATGCGCCCTTGACCGCATGGTCGACGTCGCAGACCGACGAGGTGAACCCTTCCGGCCCAAGGCCCTCGATCTCGTCGAAGGCGAGCTCCGGCCCTGTTGCGATGATCAGATAATCGTAGGCTATCGGCCCGCCAGTCGACAGTTCGACCTTGTTTTCCTCCGGCAGCACCTTTTCCGCCGACGCATGGACAAAGTCGACGCCGTGGCGCGGCAGGGTGCTCGCCAGATCGACCGTGATGTCTTCCTTGGTGCGCCACTTGACGGCGACCCACGGGTTGGACGGGGTGAACTGGAAGTACGGCGCCTTGGAGACGACCGTCACCTTGTGGGCCTTGCCCAGGGCTTCGCGCACTTCGTAAGCCGCCGAAACGCCGGCGACGCCGCCACCGAGAATGACGATATGAGCCATTTGGTATTTCCTCCTCAAGCCTCCCTGCCTGAGCGGCAGACTCCTCTTCTGCCGCTGGCGGGATTGTTGTTCATGCCCGGTGACTGCTTCAGCGGCCCGCAAGCCGCAGCCCAAAGCATCAGTACTATGATTACCCGCCCGCAAGTTGTGTCGTTGCGACAACTCAAAGCAGGCGAGAATATATTCATATATCTGTATATAATGAAACACCAGCAGAATACCAGCTAAGTAACATCCGGTATGCGCCGCGTTTCCTTTGCTGAGCCGGTGAAACCCGCCACCGGGATCCGGGATCAAACCGATTGATCCTATGCCTCGACCCTGTATATTGTTATATTCGAATGTAATGAAACATCTTGAGGGAGAAGAACGCCGATGACCACAAGTCCACGCCCGTTCTGGCCGCCACTGGTCGCGGGATTTGCGCTGGGTATCGCCTTGCTGGCGACATTCCTGATCACAGGCCATGGCCTCGGCGCCTCGGGCTTCATCACCCGGCTTGCAGCCCAGATCAGCGAATGGCTGGCACCCGCCGCGACCGCTGCCAACAGCTATTTCGGCCCCTTCGTCAAGGCAGGTGCTCCGCTTGCCTCCTGGATCACCTGGGAAGTGATCGGCGTTCTGATCGGCGCCTATGTGGGCGCCCGCAGCGCCGGCCGCTCCAGCGTCCAGGTCGAGCGCGGCCCGCAGGTTTCGCGCGGCCAACGCTTCGCCTACGCCTTCATCGGCGGCGCCCTTGTCGGCTTCGGCGCGCGTCTGGCGCGCGGCTGCACCAGCGGCATCGGCCTGTCCGGTGGAGCGACCCTGGCCGTTGCCGGTTTCGTCTTCCTGGCCGGCTTCTTCATCGCCGGCTTCGTCGTCAGCATGCTTGCACGGAGGGTCTGGCAATGAGCATTCCGTTTTACGATGGCGGCATTGCCAGCGGCCTCCTGTCCGGCATCCTGTTCGGCTATGTGCTCGAAGCCGCCGGATTCGGCAGCCCCCGCAAGCTGACCGGCCAGTTCTCCCTGAAGGACTTCGCCGTCTTCAAGGTGATGTTCACCGCCGTTCTGGTCACCGCCGTGGGCCTGTACCTGCTCCGACTCGGTGGCGTGATCGCCGACAATGCGGTGTTCATTCCGACCCTGTTCTTCTGGGCCATCGCCGCCGGCGGCATCCTGATCGGCGCGGGCTTTGCCCTTGGCGGCTATTGCCCGGGCACATCGGTCGTCGGCGTCGCCTCGGGGCGCGTCGATGCGATGGTGTTCGTCGTCGGCATGATCGCCGGTACCGCCGTGTTCGCCTATCTGTTCGACCCGCTGACCGGTTTCTATTTCGCGGCCAAGGGCCCCGACGCCCAGCGGCTGCCGGATCTTCTGGGTCTGCCGGAATGGCTGATTCTTGCCGCGCTGATCGTCATCGCGATGGCCGGCTTCGTTCTCGGTTCCAAGCTTGAACGCGCCCGCGGCGGTCCCTTTACCGCCAGGGACGTCTGTGCGCCCGATGCCGGGACGGGCGCCGAGAAGTCTGTCTCACACACAACACAGGCCATGAAGGCCTAAGGAGGAAGCGTCCCATGAAAAAGAAAATCCGCAAGAGCCTGCTCAGCGCCGCCATCGTTCCGGTGACCGCCATTGCCGTCGGCGCCGCCGTGCCGTCTGCCTCGCTTGCCCAGGCGACCAACCCCTGCGCTCCGGCGGCCGGCCCGGTCAATCCATGCGCCCCCGCAGCGGCACCTGCGAACCCTTGCGCACCGGCAGCCTCGCCGGCCGCCAATCCGTGCGCGCCGGCCGCAGCCCCTGCAGCCAAGGCCGAAGAGGCCGCGCTGCCGAAGGACATGTACGACACGACCACCAAGTACACGCAGGCGGCCTACGGCAACAAGATGCCGAACATCGTCAAGAACTACCTGCGCGCCACGCCTTACATCGGCACCGGCGGCGTCATCGAGCCGACAGGCATGGAAATGCTGGCCGCCCTCGGCTTCAAGACGATTGTCAACCTGAACACGGCCGACGAAGGCGCGACCGCGGAAGGTCCGATGGTCAAAAACGCCGGTATGAATTACATCAACATCGCCGTCCCGACCAAGGCTCCCACCGCCGACCAGGTCGCCGAATTCGCCAAGATCGCCGAGGATCCGAACAACTATCCGATCCTGGTCCACTGCGAATCCTCCAACCGCGTCGGCGCGCTGTGGGCGCTCTACCGTGCCTCCACCGGCATTCCGAAGGACATCGCCATTCAGGAAGGCCGCACCGTCGGCCTGAAGACCAGCCGCGAAAAGGCCGTGCGCGAACAGCTCGGCATGCCCGCGCTCTAAGCGCCGGCCTCGGCAAGAGACGACAGCAGGGCCGGCCAGAAGCCGGCCCTGTTTTGGTTTTGGGGATGGCGCCCCGAAAGTCCCCTCTCCCATGGGGAGAGGGTTAGGGTGAGGGGATACAGCGTTTGTAGCATACTGTGAGTTTGAGCCCCCTCACCCGGGCCGTTGGCCCGACCTCTCCCCACGGGAGAGGTAAGTTGGAGCCTGCCGACTGGTAGGTATCCTTGGCCGGCATCAAGGCGGAAGATCGCAAATCGACAGGCTCGCCAGCTGTATCAAGACGCATTTTCCGGGATCAGGACCGAACCGATGAGCGAGACGAAAACCAAAGCCCCGCAACTGCCCTTCCCGGCGGATCTCTCCGGCCTTCCGGAAGCGCAACTGGAAGCCATGCACGATGCGGCGGCGGCGATGCTCGACTGCGAGCGGGAGCTTGCGCAGGCGGGCTCAAGCGTCGTCATGGAAGTGCTGCGCGACCAGGGCGATTTCCTGATCTGGGAACGGTATCCCAAGGGCGATCTGTTCGATCTTGAAAACCACAGCCACTATTTCTATCACGCCCATGTGGCCGACGAGATGGCCGACGGCGAGAACGGACACTTCCACCTGTTCGTGCGCCCGGCGGAGATCGCGCCCGACAGGGAACCGTGGTACCTCCCCGGCGCCATCGTCCCCGAAGACCCGGCCGCTCGCTTCGCCCATATCGGCGCGGTCAGCGTCGACAATCAGGGCCGTCTCATCCGGCTCTTCACCACCAACCGCTGGGTCACCAACGAAACGCTTTACCGGGCCGAAGACGTGATCTCCCTGCTCGACCACTTCGCCATTGAGCTCGACCACCCGAGCAAGGCCGTGAACCGGTGGCTGACCAGTTTGGTCACCCTCTACCGGCCGCAATTGGAAGGGCTTTTGAGAACCCGCGACACCACGCTGGAGGCCTTTGTGCAGGAGCATCCGGATTCAGAGGTACACGAGGATCGGGCCTTGCAGAACACCAGTGAAGTGTTCGTCGATACGGTGAAGCAGATCGAGGCGATTGAGGCGGCGCTAGGGGTTTAGGACTAACGACGCGGTTTCAAGTCCACTCAGTTCTATTCAATTTATATTGGTTTCCTTGAGTTGGATTCTTTATTTTCTACGTCAGTTTGACAGCAACTGCGGACCTTGCAGACGCTCAATGGCTGTCTCACAATGAGCCATATTCAATAATCTTCATTTTAGGGAAAGGCATGCTTGAAGACCTTGCTTTGCGGTATTCACAACTTCCCGAAGATCAGCTACGTGCCGTTGGTTATGGCCTCGTGATCTTTGGTGGGATTATCGGCGGCTTGACCAATCGTTCAGTTACCGAGATCAGGCGCGCACCTTACTTTGCCTTATCGGGACTGATCTTGCTCAGCGTTTCAGCTGTGACCTTCATCGGAATGGCCTTCATCGTTCCGGCACTTGTCAACGGCTTCTTCTGGGTCGTTATCGGGGGCGAAATGCTGGCCTCGATCATTGGCGGATTTTTTTACGCGCGCATCGCCGCCGCGCGTTCGCGTGACGCTTACGGGCATGGCCGAATGGCTGCGCTAGGCTTCATCCCGATTGCGAACTTCTGGCTCCTGCTGACGCCCTCGAAGAATGAAGCATCGGCCAACCGCATGCCGACAATTCCCTTATTAACGGGCGGCTTCGGCGTTTTCTCTGGTTTCGTCCTGTTGGCCGCAAGCACTGGCCTTTCGACTTATGCAGAGGTCGAGGGAACGCGCCGCGTTGAGTCGGCTGCTGCGGATGGTGCTTTCGACACGGCGATGCTCGATCGCACCTTGGCGACGATGGCTGCAGGGGTCCGGACGCCGATGAATATCGATGAGACAACGACCCTGCTGCGGATGGAAACGCAAGGCGCGGAAATGCGATATGTCTACGAGGTAGACGCGCCTATGGATCTCGTGCCTGCGGGCATGCGCTCGGAACTGGAAAACATGAATTGCACCAATGCCGGCCTGAAACGCGTAATTGACGCGGGAGCATTGATTGAGCACGTTTATCTTCGTAAAGACGGCAGCGAGATTGGAACTGTTCAGGTAACGCGCCAGATTTGCGACAGGTAAAAGAAAGTCCTGATCTTCATTCGGGCGTTCGCTGAATTCGAGACGAATGGCAGCAACCTAGTTTTTCAAAACCCAGCAAGCCCCTCACCCCTCCCCGATCTCCCTCAAAATCTCCTCCGTATGCTCGCCCAGCGCCGGAGCTGCGTGGTCCAGCACGAGCTCGCTGTCGGAGAAGGTGATCGGGGTGCGGACCGAGGGGATGGTGCCGCCTTTGACTCCGCTAGCCGGCAGGTCGACCTTCATGTGGCGGTGGGCGATCTGCGGGTCGGCGAAGACGTCGGCGACGGAGTTGATCGGGCCGGCGGGGACGCTCTTGTCCTCGAGCGCCTTCAGGAAGTCGTCGCGGGTGAATTTGGCGATTTCGGCTTCCAGGATCGGCACAAGCTCGGCGCGGTTGGCGACGCGGGCGGCGTTGGTGGCGTAGGACGGGTTTTCGCCGAGTTCCGGCCTCTCCAGAATGGCGCAGAGCTTTTTGAACTGGCCGTCGTTGCCGACGGCGAGGATCATGTGGCCGTCGCTGACGGCGAAGACCTGATAGGGCACGATGTTGGGGTGGGCGTTGCCGAGGCGTTTCGGCGACTTTCCGGAAACGAAATAGTTGAGCGCCTGGTTGGCGAGCACGCCGGTGAGGCTGTCGAGCAGGGCCATGTCGACATGCTCGCCCCTGCCCGTCTCGTCGCGCTTTCTCAGGGCCGCCATGATGCCGATCACGCCGTAAAGGCCGGTGAAGATGTCGGCGAAGGCAACGCCGATCTTCTGCGGCTCGCCGTCCGGGTCGCCGGTCAGGTCCATGATGCCGCCCATGCCCTGGATCATGAAGTCGTAGCCCGCCCGATGGGCGTAAGGCCCGTCCTGGCCGAAGCCGGTGACCGAACAGTAGATCAGGCGCGGGTTCACTTCTTTCAGGCTGTCGTAGTCGAGGCCGTATTTGGCCAGCCCGCCGACCTTGAAGTTCTCGACCAGAATGTCGGCGCCCTCGACCAGCTTGCGCGCGATCCGCTGGCCTTCCTCTGTGCGGAAATCGACGGTGATCGACCGCTTGCCCCGGTTGCAGGCGTGAAAATAGGCGGCATCGAGCTGTTCGCCGTTCTCGCCCTCCACGAAGGGCGGGCCCCAGCCTCGGGTATCGTCGCCCTGCGGAGCTTCCACCTTGATGACATCGGCGCCGAGGTCGGCCAGGGTCTGACCGATCCAGGGGCCCGCCAGTATACGGGCGAATTCGACGACCTTCACGCCGTGAAGCGGGGCTGTCATGGAGTGTCTCCTGAAAAAGAGGAACGACCGACGTCTGTCAGTCGACCTTGCGGTAGATGTGGTAGCGTCCGGGACGGATGCCCTCGGGCAGATCCAGCTCTTTAAAATCTTTGAGGTCCAGCGCAAGACCGGAAAGCACGTAGCCTCCGGCCTTGGTGTGGATACCCACAAGCGGCGACAGCCATGAGGACGTGGCAAGATCGGTGGTCGGATCGCCGGAGCCGATATCCGCATGGATGAGGGCCGCCTGGGAGCCGATGCGCGGCCCGCAGAAGGCGAGCGTTTCATGGATTTCCCCGAAGATCATGTGTTCGCTATCGGGAATGCAGCTCGGATGGCAGGACAGGTCCCTGTCGAACACGAAGATTTCCCGGTCGGGCAGAATTTCGCGCAGGTGATCGTAGGTCCGGCCGTTACCGAGGCCGAGTTCCAGCACCGGCCCCTCCAGATCGCCGAGACGCGCGGCGACGTTTTCCAGCAGCGCTTTCTGCGCGTTCAGACGGCGAATGAAGCTGTCGAGGCGACTCATGGAGATATCCCTGCTGTTCTGTCGGGCGAGTAATCGGGTAAGACCTGTCTCTTAGCCCGGCAAGGCAGCCGCGTCAAAATTCGGTGGGGTCTTTATTCCGCGCTCATCTGCTCCGTGGCGCAGCGGAGGCCAATCCGGCATTGCGGATTGTCGGTGGTTTTGCCGAAGAACGGTTTCGTCTTCTGCAGGCGATCGCAATAGCTTGCGTTCGAAACCAGCCGCCGCGTGACATTCGGCCCCGTATCGACAACGACCGCGCCTCTGCTCCGGACGACGGCCTGAGCCTCAGAACAGGTCATGGTGTAGAGGCTCGGACGGGCCTGCGTGGCAGTGGCACCCAGAAGGGAAATGCCCGCGACAATCACAAATCCGGCGGTCGAGAACGCAGAGGGTCGCATGGATGGTCTCCCTTTCGGTCCCGACCGCCTGCCGATACCCGCTTCGCCGCGGGAAAGCCCTAAACGGTCGTCATTCCACACTCATCTGGTCATTCGCGCAGCGGAAACCGATCCGGCATTGCGGATTGTCGCGGGTTTTGCCGAAGAATACCTTTGTGATCTGCATGCGGTCGCAATAACTGCCGTTCGCTACGATCCGGGCAGAGGTCTGCGGCCCCGTGTCGGCAACGACCGCGCCTTTGCTCTGGATGAAGGCCTGGGCTTCAGAACAGGTCATGGTGTAGAGGCTCGGGCGAGCCTGTGCGGCACCGGCACTCAGGATAACCAGAGCCGCGATAAACACCTTACGGGCTATCGGTTGCATGGTTGCTCTCCTTCTTGATGGCTCTTGGCTCCAAGGCACTTGGCTCGATCGCTGCCTTTGCTTTTTAACGCGCGTCGCCGACGGCTTCGGGCGCGTCGATGCATTTCATGCCGATCAGGCATTGCGGATTGTCACGGGTCCTGCCGTAAGCCGGCCAGGCGACCTCCTGTCGGCTGCAGCCGCGCTGGTCGGTGACGAACCGCTGAAATGTCTGCGGACCGGTGTTGGCCACGACCGCGCCTTGCTGTTTGACGAAAGCCTGCGCCTGGGCACAGGTCATCGTATAGACGCTTGGGCGGGCGCCGGCCGGAGACGCAGCAAGGATTGCCAGCACCGTAACGGCCACGGCTGTTGTTGCTGATCGCATGGATCTCTTCCCTATACCCGTTTCGGAGTTCAACGGCCGTTCGTGTCCCGAGGCCGGCCTGCACAACGATAATCAATCCGGCACTGTCCGTTGTCGCGGGTCTTTACATAGGCGGAAACAGCTCTCTGGCTCCGGTCACAGTATTTTCCGTCCGAAACGAACCGCTCGTAGGTCATGGGACCGGTGTTGGCCACAACGCTGCCCTGCTTTTGGACAAATGCCTGAGCCTGACTACAGGACATGGTGTAGAGGCTCGGACGGGCCTGGGCAGCGACACTGCCCAGAATCAGAACCGCGCCGGCGGCCAGTAGAGTACGATTGAAGGAATTCATGCTCAAATGTCCCTTACGAAAGAGATGGGAGACTTGTACTTAGGGCCGGTAAACAGGCTTTAAAGTGGGTCGGCTTGCCGCTGCGATCACAACTTCGCGCGCACCTTCCGGCTTGCCAGATCGCGCCGGTGATGTTTGAAGGGGATTCCGGCTTCAGGCCGGTTTCTGGGGAGGAAAGGAATGACCACGGTCGACATGGAAGCGGAATACAACAACAGGGCGCGGGTTCCCGAGCATCCGGCGATTATCGAAGGCTGGCAGGAAGACGCCGAGGCCTATCGAAGTGCGCAGGAAAATGCCGTACTCGACCAGCCCTACGGGCCGGCACCGCGCAACTGCTACGATCTGTTCCCCGCCTCCACCGAGGAAAAACAGCCCCTGCTCGCCCTCTTCATCCACGGCGGCTACTGGCAGGCACTCGACAAAAGCGCCTTCTCCCATATGGCCCGGGGCCTGAATGCCCACGGGTTCGACGTGGCGATCGCCAATTACAGCCTGTGCCCCGCGGTCGCCGTTGGCGACATCATTGCGGAGATGCAGGAGCTTGCGAGCCATCTGTACAATACCTTCGGCAAGAAGCTTCTGGTCACCGGCCACTCCGCCGGCGGCCATCTGACCGCGGCGCTGATGGCGACGAACTGGGCAGACCGTGGGCTGCCCGCCGATCTCGTTTCGGCCGGCATGCCCATTTCCGGCTTGTTCGAGTTGGAGCCGCTGGTGGAGACGAGCATCAACAAGGCGGTCGGAATGACGGCGGAAACGGCCCGGGAAGCCTCGCCCATCCTGTGGCCGAAGCCGAAAGGCGGGCACTTCCGCGCGGTCGTCGGGGCAAAGGAATCGGCTGAATACCTGCGCCAGAGCCGTATGCTGGTCGAGACCTGGACCGGACCGGGACTGACCGGCAGCCTGGACATTCAGGACGGCGCCGACCACTTCACGGTGATCAACCCGCTGGCCGACCCGCAAAGCGCATTGGTTGCAGCATTATGCGATCTCGCCCTTGCCGCATCGCCGGGCGTCGCCTAAGTCCTGTTTGTTCTTTTCGCATCCGTCATCACCCGATCAGGAGTTCCCCATGCGCCCGGAAGCGGCCCCAGTCATTCGCCTGGACGACTACACACCCGCGCCTTACCTGATCGACAAGGTCGACCTGAACTTCCGCCTTGCTCCCAAGGCGACAACAGTTACGGCGCGACTTTCCCTGCGCCGGCAGGAAGACACCGTCCCCGGAACGCCGCTCGTCCTTGACGGCGACGGATTGGTCCTCGAAGGCCTGTCCCTGAACGGTTTCCCGTTGAGCGATGACGCCTATACGGTGACGCCGGACCGGCTGGAGATCACGAAGCTGCCGGAGGATCCGTTCGAACTGGAGATCCGCACCACCATCGATCCGGATGCCAACACCGAACTGATGGGGCTTTACCGCTCGTCCGGCACCTATTGCACCCAGTGCGAGGCCGAAGGCTTCCGCCGGATCACCTATTTCCTCGACCGGCCGGACGTTCTTGCCGTCTATACCACCCGGATCGAGGCGCGGAAGTCGGAGGCCCCGGTCCTGCTCGGCAACGGCAACCCGGTGGCGTCCGGCGACATCGAAGGCACCGACAGGCACTATGCGGTCTGGCACGACCCGTTCCCGAAGCCGTCCTATCTGTTTGCGCTGGTCGCCGGCGACCTCGGCCATGTGGCCGATGCGTTCACGACCCGCTCGGGCCGGAAGGTCGACCTGAAGATCTATGTCGAACACGGCCGCGAGCCCTGGTGCGGCTGGGCTATGGACTCTCTGAAGCGCTCCATGAGTTGGGACGAGGAGGTGTTCGGCTGCGAATACGATCTCGACGTGTTCAACATCGTCGCCGTTTCCGACTTCAACATGGGCGCGATGGAGAACAAGGGCCTCAACGTCTTCAACGACAAATACGTGCTGGCCGATCCGCAGACCGCCACCGATCAGGACTACGCCAATATCGAGGCCGTGATCGCCCACGAATACTTCCACAACTGGACTGGCAACCGGATCACCTGCCGGGACTGGTTCCAGCTGTGCCTGAAGGAAGGCCTGACCGTCTTCCGCGACCAGGAGTTCTCCTCCGACCAGCGCTCCCGGCCGGTGAAGCGCATTGGCGATGTCAGGCTGCTCAAGTCGCATCAGTTCCCCGAGGATGCCGGACCACTCGCCCATCCGGTTCGCCCGCAAAGCTACCGGGAAATCAACAACTTCTACACGGCGACCGTCTACGAAAAGGGCGCCGAGGTCGTTCGCATGCTGAAAACCCTGCTCGGCGACGAAGGCTTTCGCGCGGGCATCGATCTCTATTTCCAGCGCCACGACGGCGAGGCGACCACCATCGAGGCCTTCCTGACCTGCTTCTCGGAAGCAACGGCGACGGATCTCGGTCAGTTCGCCCGCTGGTACGACCAGGCGGGCACGCCGCATGTCGAGGTCAAGAGCCATTACGACAAGACGGCGCGCGAGCTGACGCTGGAATTGTCCCAGGCAATCCCGCCCCTGCCGGGCCAGGACACCAGCGAGCCTTCGGTCATTCCGATCCGCTTCGGGCTGATCGGCCCGAACGGCTCCGACATGCCCCTCGGCCGGGTTACCGGCGCCAAGATGCAGGACGACGTTCTGGTGCTGGAGGAAGCGAGCCAGAAAGTCACCTTCTCGGATGTTCCAAGCCGACCGGTGGTCTCCCTGCTGCGCGGCTTTTCCGCGCCGGTCCGGCTGAACTTCCACCAGACCACCGATGAACTCCTGTTCCAGGCGAGCCACGATAGCGATCCGTTCAATCGCTGGCAGGCGGTCCAGTCGCTCGCCAGCCACGACCTGACACGGCTCACGTCGGATATCCGTGCCGGCCGCAAGGCGGAGACGGACGGGGCGCTTGTGACCGCTTTCGGCGCCATTCTCGCCGATCGGGACCTGGATCCAGCCTTCAAGGCGCAAGTCCTCGATCTTCCGGGCGAAGCGGACATTGCCCGCGAGATCGGCCGGGACGTGGATCCGGATGCGATCCATGGTGCCCGCAATGCCCTGCGCGAGGCCATGGCCAAGGCGCATGCGGAGACGTTCATGGCGCTTGCCGATGATACCGACACGTCCGCGGAATTTTCGCCCGATGCAGCCTCCGCCGGGCGGCGCGCGCTCGCCAACCGGGCTCTTTCCTATTCCATCCTGAGCGGAAACGAAGCCGCCGAGACGCTTGTGGAACGGCGCTACCGCGACGCGACCAACATGACCGACCGGCTGGCCGCTCTTACCGTGCTCGTGCACCAGGGACTTTCCGGAGCCGAAGAAGCCCTCGACGATTTCCGCAAACGCTACGAGACGATGTCTCTCGCCATGGACAAATGGTTCATGGTCCAGGCGACGGCTCCCCTTGCCGACGGGCTTGAGCGTGTCAAGGCGCTGACCGCCGATCCGCTCTACGACATTTCGAACCCCAACCGGGCCCGGTCGCTGATCCATGCCTTTGCCACAGGCAATCCGACCCAGTTCGGTCGGAGCGATGGTAAAGGCTTCGACTTCGTCGCCGACAATGTGCTGACGCTCGATGCCCGCAATCCGCAGGTCGCATCCAGGCTGCTGACCTGCTTCCGTTCCTGGCGCGCCTATGAATCTGAACGCGCAGCCCTGGCGAAATCCGCGCTTCTACGTATTTCGGAGACAGATAATCTGTCGCGTGACAGCCGGGATATCGCAGATAGATGCCTGCAATAATTTGGGTCAAAGCCCCATAATCTGCGCCAAACAGACTGCTGATCCTGACGTTACTGGAAAAGGTTAATACAAAGCCCGCCAAATGCTTGATCCGTTAACCATTTTTTTCTTCAAAGCCTCTGGACAAAACGGAAAAGCTGGATTCAAATGAAACTGATTCGGGCGACAGAATTCGCCTGAGCGGGGACATCACAAACATTCGGGACACCTTTCCGATGGCGCGGGCATTTGCCGGCAGCGCGTCCATGCGACGCCTTGCCCAAATCAAGGGACAGCTTCTAGGCCAGAACGGCGACCGCACGTCGCTGACCGGCCACCTGCGCATGCTCGCCGAGCCGACCTATCAGCGCCTGCTGCGTTCCGAGCCGTTCATGCGCCGGCTGATCCCCGCGCTCTGCCTGGTCTTCATCGCCAGTCTCGCCGTCTACCGGAGCCTGGAGCTCTACTACGACCATCAGGCCACCGCCCGTCAGGCACGCGACGAAATCGCCCTGACCGCCACCGTTATCTCGTCGCACCTGGCCAGTGAGGAAAACAACCTTCCCGAACTCGGCTACCGTTCCGCCCTGCAGCGTGTGCTCGCCGACAGCCTTCCGGCGGGCGCGACCAGCAACGGGCGCACCATTCTCGTCGCCAACAAGGACGGAACAATCGTCGCCAGCGCGCCCCTGCAGCCGACGCTCGAAGGCATGCAGATCACCGACATCTTCAGCGCGTCGCAGCCACTCACCGTCTTCGGCGCCCGTGCCGGCGTCCTGACGGTGAAGGCCGCGCTCCTGAGAAACGGGGTCAGCGAAGACACGATGGCCACGGTCCATCATCTGGACGGTCGCCTCGGCATGATCGCCGTGCTGCAGCCGGAAGAGGACATTTACGCAGACTGGCATGCGGACGTATCGGCCAATGTGACCCTGTTCGTCGGCACAGCCTCCGTTCTCCTGGTCCTGATCTATGCCTTCTTCGCCCAGGCCACCCGCGCCGAACAGGCGGACGAGATGTATGCCGCGACCCGGGGCCGGATCGACACCGCCCTGACCCATGGCCGCTGCGGCCTGTTCGACTGGGACCTGTCGCGCGGCCGGATGTTTTGGTCGGCCTCGCTTTACGAATTGCTCGGGCGCGAGCCCAAGGACGACATCCTGAGCTTTTCCGAAGTCAACGCGATCGCCCACCCGGAAGACGTCGACCTGATGGCCCTGGCCGAGCACCTGCTGCAGAGCGGCGAGACCATGATCGACCAGATGCTCCGCATGCGCCACCAGGACGGCAACTGGGTGTGGCTGCGCGCCCGCGGCGAGATCCAGCGCGAGCCGGGCCGAAGCGAACCGCACCTGATCGGCATCTGCATCGACGTTACCGAACAGCATGAACTCGCCGAACAGAGCCGGACCGCAGACCTGCGCCTGCGCGACGCCATCGAGACCATTTCGGAAGCCTTCGTGCTTTGGAACGCCCGCAACGAGCTGGTGATCTGCAATTCCAACTACCAGGCCCTGCACGGCCTGCCGGCCAATGTCATCAAGCCGGGCACCCCCTATCAGGACGTGATGAGCGCCGCCGCCAACACGCAGATCGCACCGCGGGCGATGTCGGTCAGCCAGCGTGACACAGCTTCCGACGGCAGCTACGAGGTCGAGCTCGACGACGGCCGCTGGCTGCAGATTTCCGAGCGCCGCACAAAGGACGGCGGCTTCGTTTCCGTCGGCACCGACATCACCGCGCTCAAGCGGCATGAAGAAAAGCTGATGGACAGCGAGCGCAAGCTGAAGGCGACGATCACGGACCTGCGCAAGTCCCGCCAGACGCTCGAAGTCCAGGCCCAGCAACTCGTGGAACTGGCCGACAAATACGCCCACGAAAAAACCAAGGCCGAAGAGGCCAACAAGGCAAAGTCGGAGTTCCTCGCCAATATCTCCCATGAGCTGCGGACGCCGCTCAACGCGATCATCGGCTTCTCCGACATCATGACCCAGGAGATGTTCGGCCCGCTCGGCACAGAGCGCTACTCGGAATACAGCCGCGACATCCACGAAAGCGGCAGGCATCTGCTCAACGTAATCAACGACATTCTGGACATGTCGAAGATCGAAGCTGGACGTATGTCCATCAACTCGGAAGACATCAACGCGGCCGAGGCAGCTGCCGACGCCGCACGGATCATCACCGCCGCCGCCGCCGAAAAGGCCATCACCGTGAGCTGCGACGTGGCAGAAGACCTGACCGTGCTGGGCGACCGCCGCGCGTTGAAGCAGATCCTGCTCAACCTGCTTGCCAACGCGGTCAAGTTCACGCCGGAAAAAGGCATGGTCGCGCTCACCGCCGAAAGGGCCGACGACCGGATCCGCTTCACCATCGAGGACACCGGCATCGGCATTGCCGAAGCCGACATCGAACGCCTCGCCAAGCCGTTCGTCCAGGTAGAGAACCAGTTCACCAAGTCGCACAAGGGCTCCGGTCTGGGTCTGGCGATTGCCCGCTCGCTGATCGAGCTGCACGGCGGCGAACTGGAAATTGCTTCCGAAGTCTCCAAGGGCACGGCCGTCAGCTTCACCCTGGCAGCCTCCAGCACCACCGTCCCCGCCCAGGCCGAACTGCTCTAAAGCCCCCCTTACGCCGCATAGGTATCTTCCCGATGTGACACCCTGTCACCGGTCCGGCCGATTGACCGGGCCGGGTCGTAGGCTCATGTATATGCGCACAAGCGCATAAACGGATAAGCGAAGATGACCGATACCATCAGGGTCTTGAGCGCCCTTGCAGAGCCTACCCGCCTTGCCGCAATCGGCATTCTGTTCGACGGCGGCGAGCATTGTGTCTGCGAGCTGATGAGCAAGCTTTCCGCCACCCAGTCTCGCATGTCCCGGCATATGACCACGCTCAAAACGGCCGGTCTCGTCATCGACCGGCGTGACGCCCAGTGGGTGCGCTACCGGCTGAACCCGACGATGCCTGCAAGCGTCCACGACATCGTGGCAGCCGCCGTTGCCGCCGGCCAACAAGGCGCCGAAAGGAAAGCCGCATGAGCCTCCCCGTTTCCGAACCGCAACCGAAAAGTAACGAGGCGCTCCTGTGGAGCGTCGGTGTTGCCGCATTCGCCGTTCTGTGGTGGCTGATCTACCAGCAACTGTCACCGTTCGCGGAGTGGCTGGTCTCGCTGCTGCCCGTGGAGCGTTCAAGCCACACCGGCGAGGCACTGGCCTTCTTCTTCTACGACGTGCCGAAGGTGATGATGCTCCTGACCGGTGTCGTCTTCGCCATGGGTGTGGTGCGCAGTTTCTTCAGCCCGGAAAAAACCCGTGCGTTTCTCTCCGGCAAGCGCGAGGGTGCGGGCAATGTGCTGGCGTCGTGCCTCGGCGTACTGACGCCGTTCTGCTCCTGCTCCGCCGTGCCGCTCTTCATCGGTTTCGTCTCCGCCGGCATTCCGCTCGGCGTCACCTTTTCCTTCCTGATCGCCGCGCCGATGGTCAATGAGGTCGCGCTGGCCCTGCTGGTGGGTCTCGTCGGCTGGAAGGTCGCACTGACCTATCTCGGTTTCGGTCTCGGCGTTGCCATTGTCGCCGGCTGGATCATCGGCAAGCTGCGCCTGGAAGGCTGGCTTCAGGACTGGGTGCGAGACATTCACTCCGGCGCCACCACAGTGGAGGCCATCGAGGGCGACCACCTGACGCTGTCAGACAGATACCGGCTCGGTATCGAGGCCGTGCGCGAGATCTTCGCCAAGGTGTGGCTCTGGATCGTACTCGGCATCGCCGCCGGCGCGCTCATCCACGGCTATGTTCCCCAGGATCTGATGGCGCGGATCATGGGCGCCGACGCCTGGTGGTCCGTTCCCGCCGCCGTGGTGATGGGCATCCCGATGTACACCAATGCCGCCGGCGTGATCCCGATCGTGGAAGCCCTCCTCGGCAAGGGGGCGGCGCTCGGCACCGTGCTCGCCTTCATGATGAGCGTGATCGCGCTGTCCATGCCGGAAATGCTGATCCTGCGCCAGGTGCTCACCGTGCGTCTGATCGCCGTGTTCATCGGCGTGGTCGCCTCCGGCATCCTCGCCGTCGGCTACCTGTTCAATCTCATCTTCTAAGAGGACTAGCCCCATGAAAGACATCAAGGTCTACGGCCCCGGCTGCAAGCGCTGCGAAACCACCGAAGCCATGGTGAAGGAGACGGCAGAAAAGCTCGGCGTCGACGTCTCGGTCGAAAAGGTCACCGACCCGCGCGCAATCGCCATGGCCGGCGTCATGTCGACCCCGGGCATCGCCATCGACGGCAAGCTGGTTCATGCGGGCGGGCTGCCGGACGGGAAGAAGCTGGAGGCCTGGCTTTCCGCCTAGTCGAGCAGATCCGTCAGGATCTCATCCGCCCGCCGCCACAGGATCGCGCTGCCGCAGTCGGGATCAACGACCCGACGGGACTGCGGCAGCCTTCTTGAAAGCGAGAGGCCGAAATCCGGCGAGTGGACCGGGCTGGTGTCCTTCTCCCCATACCAGAGGGTGACCGGCACCGGCATCTCCGCCACGTCGAACGGCCAGGGCCCGAGCGCCAGAAGCGTATCGCGAACGTAACCGGTATTGCCCTGGGCAAACCCCTCCGCAAGCGCGGCCTTGTAGGCCGGCCCCACAGGATCGGTGGAATAAATCTCCCGGTCGGCGTCGGAACTCATGCCCAATACCAGATCGTAGAGGCCTTCGGCATCGGCAAAGCCTTCCAGGAAAGCCGTAAATCCCTCCGGATCGGAGGCAGCCGTTTCCACCATCGAGCGGACCTCTTGCGGCAGCATCCCGGCGAATTCCCCTCTGCCGAGATCATCCTGACCGGCCACGACGGCGAGCCGCGAGATCCGCCCGGTCATGGCGAAGGCAAAAGCGAATACCGCGCCCTGGGAGAAACCGAGCGCAGGAATCCGCTCGGCTCCAAGCTCGTCCAGGAGTGCCGACATATCTTCCGACAGGCTCAAGAGAGACTTTTCGGGATCGGGACCGGAATGTCCGAGCCCCGGACGGTCGGGCACGATCAAGCGAATGCGGAGGCTGTCGAGGTGTTCGAGACCGAAGCCGAGCGAAGCCCCCATACCCGCACCGGTGAAGAACAGGACCGGGCGGCCATCCACCGGCCCCCATTCCGCCCAGGCCAGTTTGCGGTTGCCGGGACGGATAAGCGTATTGCGGCGCTCCGCCGGACGAATCGCGGGCCCGTTGTCTGTAAGTGTCATGGGAAAGGAATCCAGATGCAGCGCGGACGCACATCGCCCACGCGTTGAAATCATTGAGGGTGAGCGAATTTGGCCGCCGGTGCCCCGCAAAACGCGGGGAACGGGGGGCTTATATGAGAAAACCGGTCCCGGATAAAGTGGGCTGCGCACGGTTTTTCGGCCCGGACACAGGCGGAGCATTCGGCAGGAAAACGGTTTCTTGGGCGCTTCGTGATTGACTGCGCTCAAGGCGCCATGCCGATTTCCGGTCCGCAATTCCTTCCAATCCGTCATGTCCAAGTTTCATTTCTATTACAAATACCCGTGGTTTTTCATCGGCGGGCTCCTGATGGTCGGCCTTTACATGGTTTACCTCGGGTCCGAGACCATGGCTTCGGCCAGACGCCTTGCGTCCGATCCGGGGCACGTGACTGCGGAAATCGTTGCCAAGGAATATCGATCAGGCCGCAGCGTGAGCAAGCCGGCGCGCTCATCCACGGCTATGTTCCCCAGGATCTGATGGCGCGGATCATGGGCGCCGACGCCTGGTGGTCCGTTCCCGCCGCCGTGGTGATGGGCATCCCGATGTACACCAATGCCGCCGGCGTGATCCCGATCGTGGAAGCCCTCCTCGGCAAGGGGGCGGCGCTCGGCACCGTGCTCGCCTTCATGATGAGCGTGATCGCGTTGTCCATGCCGGAAATGCTGATCCTGCGCCAGGTGCTCACCCTGCGTCTGATCGCCGTGTTCATCGGCGTGGTCGCCTCCGGCATCCTCGCCGTCGGCTACCTGTTCAATCTCATCTTCTAAGAGGACTCCCCCCATGAAAGACATCAAGGTCTACGGCCCCGGATGCAAGCGCTGCGAAACCACCGAAGCCATGGTGAAGGAGACGGCAGAAAAGCTCGGCGTCGACGTCTCGGTCGAAAAGGTCACCGACCCGCGCGCGATTGCCATGGCCGGCGTCATGTCGACCCCGGGCATCGCCATCGACGGCAAGCTGGTTCATTCCGGCGGGCTGCCGGACGGGAAGAAGCTGGAGGCCTGGCTGGCGGGCTGAGTACGGTCGCTTGGTTCTTTAAAAAATCTCCATCACGATGCAGCCGTCTTTCATGCCCATGTGAATGACGACCGCTTCGTATTGGCTCTCGTCAGAATAAAACTCGACGTAGTCGCCAGATTTCAGGTTCATTCTCAATACATAGGGGTCGGTCAATTCGAACGACGCTATTTCCTGACCGACCAGCATTCCATAAGGCGCTATATTCGGCGCGTCGTCAGACCACTCATACTTTTTCCCGGCGATAGATATGATCGATTTAACCGTTGCACTTATTGTACCTATCGCCGGAACAACTACCTGAAGGTTCCAGAGATTGATCATTATCGTTTCAACAATGTCGCCTGCCCCTAAATTGGTGAGTACCCCGGCGATTTCGTTATCAAATGCCTTCATCACCGCTCCTTGAGCCAAAGCCAATATCAATTAACCTATCAAACTCTCAGCAACCCAGAATATTGGCTCGTGCCATGGCCTGATTGTCCGTCGGCGCCGCCAGATCCGCCTTCGTTACCGCGTAATAACTTAGATCCTCTATTCAGGAGGATCGGATCCAAAGTTTTGCGGTGACCGAACCTCCCAGCGGCAACAACGGTTTCTTAGGCGCTTCGTGATCGCATGCGTTGAACGCACCCAGCCGTTTTTCGTCCGTAAGTCCTTCCAATCCGTCATGTCCAAGTTTCGTTTCTATTACAAATACCCGTGGTTTTTCATCGGCGCGCTCCTGATGGTCGGCCTTTACATGGTTTACCTCGGGTCCGAGACCATGGCTTCGGCCAAACGCCTTGCGGCCGATCCGGGGCACGTGACTGCGGAAATCGTTGCCAAGGAATATCGATCAGGCCGCAGCGTGGGCAAGCCGGGGCTGGCCTTCACGCTGGAATATACACTTGCCGAACCCGGCGGCCGGACGACCCATACCAGCATCGCCAATGTCGAACGGTCGACTTATGAAAGCCACGATGTCGGCGACACGATCGGCGTCCGTTACGACCCGGAAAGGCCGGGCGTCACGGAGATCACCAGGGGCGCCATTCGCCAGGAGGGCAACACGATGCTTTTCTTCAGCCTGGGCGTCTTCTTCCTCACCTGCTGCATGGTCCTGGAGCGCCCGGTCCGCAGGTTTTTCAGGATGAACGACCCGTTTGCGTGAGGGGGAATTTAGTTCCCCCAGGATAGATGACAAACCCTGATTTCGTCATCATCTCCGTTGTTCAGCTTTGTCAGCAGACCGTGGGGAACTAACTCCCTTCCCCCATCTCCACCTTGCCGACGATCTCCTCGAATTTCGCCCGGACCGATTTCTGGATGTCGGCGAGTTCCAGTTCCAGGTGGGCCAGGTTCGGCGCGCCGCCGGCGCGGGTCAGGAGATCGATGACGCCACGGGGGGCCTCGGCGGCGCTGAATTTGCCCGAGAGCGCCATTCGCAACACCTGAGTCAGGCGGTGGTAGAGGCGCAGCGCCTGCAGGAGCAGGTCGGCGTCGCCCGGTTCCAGCAGCTTTGCCGCGCGCAGGTTTTCAAGGGCGTCTTCCGTGCCCTGGGCCAGGACCTCCGGATGGTCATGGGCATGGGCCAGCTGCAGGAATTGGGAAATGAATTCGATGTCGACCAGGCCGCCGGCGACCTGTTTCAAGTCCCAGACGTCCTTGGTGCCCTTTTCCTTCTCGATCCGGGCGCGCATGGAACGGACGTCGTTGGCGAGTTTCGCCTTGTCGCGCTTTGTGGCCAGGGTTTTGCGCAGGAGACTGTCGATCTTGTCTTCGAAGCCTCGCGACGAGGAGCTTATGACACGGGCGCGGGTCAGCGCCATATGTTCCCAGGTCCAGGCTTCCTTTTTCTGATAGGCGACGAAGCCGTCCAGATTGGTTGCAAGCGGCCCGGCGTTGCCGGAGGGGCGCAGGCGGAAGTCGACCTCGTAGAGGCTGCCTTCCGCCATCGGGGCGCTGAGCGCTGTGACCAGCCGCTGGGTCAGGCGGATATAATATTGCGAGATTGCCAGAGGGCGTGCGCCGTCGGATTCTTTGGCGTCGGCAGGCGCCTCATAGAGCAGGATCAGGTCCAGATCCGATGCGGCGGTCATTTCCCGGCCGCCGAGCTTGCCCATGGCGAGCACCGCATGGTTTCCGCCGGGTACCATGCCATGGCTTTCGGCGACATGATCGACGACGCGGGCGAGCACCCGGTCGACCACCACTTCCGCAAGGCGCGCCAGCGCAAAGCCGACCTTTTCCGCGCCCAGCGTATCGGAGATAAGCCTGAGGCCGATCAGGAACTGCTGTTCCTGGGCAAAGATCCGTGCCCGGTCCAGCGCCTCCTCGTAATAACGCGCCATGGCCAACGTCCGGTCCAGGCCTTCACGGAATTCGTCGACGCTCGGCATGGCGCCGAAAAAGGCCGGGTCCAGCACCGTGTCGAGCACGTGGATCCGGCGCGACACGGTTTCGGCCATGCGCGGCGCGGAGCCCATGACCGTGGCGAGCAGGGTCAGGAGCTGTGGATTGGACTTGAGCAGGGAAAAGAGCTGCACGCCAGCGGGCAGCTTCGCCAGGAAGCTGTCGAAGGCCCGAAGCGCGGCATCTGCATTGTCGGTTTCGGCCAGTGCCGTGATCAGCACCGGATGCAGTTCGGTCAGCCGTTCGCGCGCCTTGGTGGATCTTGTCGCCGGATAGCGGCCGAAGTGCCAGGACTTGATGATGTTGGCCGCTTCCGACGGCTGCTTGTAGCCGAGCTGTGAGAGCGTCTCCAGCGTGTCGGGATCGTTGTCGTCACCGGTGAAGACCAGATTGCCGAGGTTGGAGGCGAGTTCCGGTTCGTCCTCGAACAGGCCCGCGTAATGGCCCTGCACCGTCTGCAAGCGCTTTAAAAGAGCCTCCTCGAAGGCCTCCAGTGTCTCGAAGCCCATCAGGTAGGCGACCCGGGTCAGGCCCTCGTTGTCCTTGGGCAGCAACTGGGTCTGCTCGTCGTTGAGCATCTGGATGCGGTGTTCGACGTTGCGGAGGAAGACATAGGCCTCGTTGAGCTCGTCCCGGGCGTCCTGTTCGATCCAGCCCGCCTCCAGGAGACCATTGAGCATGTCGAGCGTGCGCCGGCCACGCAGCGCCGGATTGCGACCACCGGCAATGAGCTGCTGGGTCTGGACGAAGAATTCGACCTCGCGGATGCCGCCGCGGCCGAGCTTCACGTTGTGGCCGGCAACCGCAATCTTGCCATGGCCCTTGTGCATATGGATCTGGCGCTTGATCGACTGCACGTCGGCGATCGCCGCGAAGTCGAGATACTTTCGCCAGATGAACGGCACGATCTCCCGCAGGAACGCTTCGCCGGCGGGAATATCGCCGGCACAGGGGCGCGCCTTGATCAGGGCCGCCCGCTCCCAGTTCTGGCCGAGGGATTCGTAATAGGCCAGAGCCGCAGGCACGGACATGGCAAGCGGGGTCGCGCCCGGGTCGGGACGCAGGCGCAGGTCGGTGCGGAAGATGTAGCCCTCGGCGGTGCGCTCCTGCATCATCTTGACCAGCCGCCGGGTCAGGCGAACGAACTCCACCGGCGCTTCCGCATTGCCGACCATCGGCGTCTTGTAGGGATCGTAGAGAACGATCAGGTCGATATCGGACGAGTAATTGAGCTCGTTGGCGCCATGCTTGCCCATGGCGAGCGCGAAGAAACCGGAGTCCACTTCCGGGTTTTCGGGATCTTTCGGCTCGAATTTGCCTTTGGCGGCGAGATCGGTCAGGCAGAAACGGATGCAGGCGTTCAGGGCCGCGTCGGCAAACCCGGCCAGGGCTCCGGTGACCTGATCGAGATCGATGGCGCCGCCGATGTCGGCGATCCCGAGAGTCAGGGCAAGGTCATGTTTCAGGAGGCGCAGGTCGCGCATCAAATCGGCTTCCGTTTCCGCCGCTCCGTTACGTGCGTCTTCGATCAGACGGCGGATTCGCGCTTCCGGCGGATCGTTCAGGATCCGGATCAGCCGGGCCGGATCGGCAAGCATCAGGTCGCGCAGATAGGTGGAATTTGCGAAAATGCCGAGGATACAGTTGCGAACGCTGTCACGGGCCTCCAGGAACGCCCGCAGACCGGCAGCCTCTTCGCTCCGGTCGGCCTTCTCCAGAAGATCATCCAGAAACAGGCCGGCCCGCTCGGGCTCCAGCGCCCGAGGAATAACCGTCAACCGGTCGGAGAGGATCGCCGCGTTCTCTTCAGTCTTCCTGGATTCCTGGTTGCTCGTCATGCGCGTTCTTGTCCCCCTGGCCTCCGGCGCCCTCGTCCTTGGCCCATTTCAAATCGATGACGGCCGACAGGCCCGGGTTCGCATCCTGCAGGACAAGCGAACCGCCGTGCAAGCGGGCAACCGCATTGACCAGGCTGAGGCCCAATCCGTAACCCGGCGCACTCCGGCTGGCATCGAGACGGACAAACCGGCGCCGCACCCGGTCGACATCTTCCGCCGGAATGCCCGGCCCGTTGTCCGACACGTTAAGGAGAATACGATCCTCATGCCGTTCGGCCTTGATGGAGATCACGAGATCGCCTTCGGCGGGCTTTCCGTATTTAAGCGCGTTTTCGATCAGGTTGACGAGGGCCTGGGCGACGAGTTCCCGGTTGCAGCGGGCCATGACGGTTTCAGACACCTGAATATCCAGGCGCCCGCCTTCATCCTCCACCACGGGTTCGTAAAGATCGGCCATCTCCTCGACCACCGCCTTGAGGTCGACATCGTCCATGCCCGATTCCGGCGCCATGGCCTCGACGCGGGCGATGCGCAACAACGCATCGAAGATCCGGATCAGGGTGTCGCTGTCATCAAGGGTCGCCTCGAGCGCGGACCGGTATTCCCCGTCCGACTTCGCCTCGCGCAGAGTGGTTTCCACGCGTGTGCGCAGGCGCGTCAGCGGCGTCTTCAGGTCGTGGGCGATATTGTCGGAAACGTCCTTCATACCCTGCATCAGCAGTTCGATGCGGTCGAGCATCTCGTTCAGGTTGGTCGCCAGCCGGTCGAACTCGTCACCGTTTCCGGCAACCGGCAGACGTCCGGACAGATTGCCGTGCATGATGGTCTGACTGGTCGCGGCAATGCCATCGATCCGCTTCAGCACGCGGCGGCTGACGAACAACCAGGTGATCACGGCCATGACCACGACGACGGCGAGCCACAGGCGCAGCGCCTCGCCTAGAAGAGCGGAGAACCGCTGCTGCTCGCCCAGATCCCGGCCGACCAGAAGCCGGTATCCGCCACGCAGCTCGAACGTGCGCACCAGCGCTTCGCGTTCCACGTCGCCGCCGGGTTCCACGCGGGCATATTTCACCCGGCGGATATCCCCGTCCGCCTCATCGAGAACGACCGTCGGCAGCCGGGCGATGTTGCCGGCAATGGTCACTCCGGCGAAATCGGTCAGGAGATAGAGACTTGCATCGGGACGGCGCGCCCGGCGGTCGATGCTTTCGACCACGGAGCGGACGCCGCCGCGGACATATTCGTCGGCCAGGCCGGAAATCTCCGCGTCCACGGTCTGCACGACCTGGCCTGCCATCAGTTGGTTGGTGTTGCGGGAAATATAGACCAGCAGAAAGCCGGACAAGCCGGTGAACACGGCGATATAAAGCACCGACAGCTTGAAAGCCGTCGTCCGGATAATCCTAGTGAGACGCGTCACGGATCGTGTACCCGGCACCGCGGATGGTGTGCAGCAGCGGCACGTCGAAGCCCTTGTCGATCTTCCCCCTCAGCCGCGAGATATGCACATCGATGACATTGGTCTGGGGATCGAAATGATATTCCCATACGTTTTCCAGAAGCATGGTGCGGGTCACGACCTGTCCGGCATGCTGCATGAGGTATTCCAGCAGGCGGAATTCCCGCGGCTGCAGCGGAATGTCCGTGTCGCCGCGCCTGCAGGTATGGGACAGACGGTCGAGAACCAGATCCCCCACCTTGTAGGTCGTCTCCACCTCCGCGCCCGCCTTCGGGCGCCGGGACAACGCCTCGACCCGCGCCAGCAGCTCGGTAAAGGCATAGGGCTTGGGCAGATAGTCGTCGCCGCCCGCCTTCAGGCCCTTGACCCGGTCATCCACCTGTCCGAGCGCGGACAGGATCAGCACCGGAGTGTGGTTTCCGGCCTTGCGAAGGGTCTCGATCACTGACAGTCCATCGCGTTTGGGCAACATCCGGTCGACGATCAGGACGTCGTAGGTGCTCGACGTGGCCAGCTCCAGGCCGGCATCGCCATCCGGGGCCTGATCCGCCAGATGACCCAGTTCCTTAAGACCCTTGGCCAGATAGGCCGAGGCCTCGGCGTCGTCTTCGATAATGAGAATCCGCAACATAACCTCCTTTTACAGAAGAATGACACAAGGATGTAGTGGCAATTCCCAAAGACGCGGCTGGCGGCAAGTCCGGAAGATCCGGGCTGCCGCCAGCTGGTGCGACACGGCCGAGTGCGGGGGGCAGAGGGGGGATCAGCCGGCCGTGTCTAACTGGGAACCTTGCTTCGCTCAGCCGACCTTTTTCATCGGCAGGGCGACAAAGCGGGAGTTGTCGCCGCGCTCCACGCGGAACAGAACTGCCTTGCGGCCATCCTTTTTCGCGGCATCGACTGCCTTGGCGACATCCTCTGGTGTGGAAACCTTCGTACCGGCCACTTCGAGGATCCGGTCGCCCTGGCTCAACTGCTTTTCGGCAGCCGGACCATCCGGGTCGACATCGGCAATGACCACACCGTCGCCATCCATGCCGGCTTCCTTGGCGGTCGTCAGGGCAAGGCCCAGATCGTCAAGGGTTGCCTTGGACGGCTCGATCTGGCTGTCCGGGGTGTCGGCACTGGCGGTCGTATCGGACAGGCGGCCAAGCTTGACCTCGACGTCCTGTTCCTTGCCATCGCGCCACAGGGACACCTTCACTTCCGTATCCGGATCGTAGGCTGCGATCACGCGGGACAGTTCGCGCGGATCCTTGATGCTCTTGCCGTCAACGGCGAGAATGGTATCGCCCGTTTTCAGGCCGGCGGCCTGCGCCGGGCTGTCGTCCTGAACCTGGGCAACCAGGGCGCCGCGGGTGTCCTCAAGGTCGAGGCTTTCGGCGATATCGTCAGTCAACGGCTGGATCTGGACACCGAGCCAGCCGCGGACAACCTTTCCGCCGTGCTCCAGGTCCATGATAACGTCACTTGCCGTGGACGCGGGGATCGCGAAGGCGATGCCCACATTGCCGCCCGACGGCGAGTAGATCGCCGCGTTCACGCCGATCACCTCACCCTTCATGTTGAAGGCCGGACCGCCAGAGTTGCCGCGGTTCACAGGGGCGTCGATCTGGATGAAATCATCGTAAGGACCTGCACCGATATCCCGGCCGCGGGCAGAGACGATCCCTGCGGTCACACTGCCGCCGAGGCCGAACGGGTTGCCGATGGCGACGACCCATTCACCCACCTGCGGCGCATCGTCCGCGAACTTCACATAGGTAAACTTCTTGTCCGCATCCACCTTCAGGAGCGCCAGATCGGTGCGCTTGTCGGCGCCGACCAGCTTGGCGCTGTATTCCTTACCATTGTCGTCGATGACAGTGAATTCGGTACCCTTGTCGATCACGTGGTGGTTGGTCACCAGGTAGCCGTCTTCAGTGATAAAGAAGCCGGAGCCCTGGGCCATGCCATAGCGGTGCTTGCGCGGCGGCGTGGCGCCTTCACTTTGGCCCTGGCCACCGAAATCCCTGAAGAAACGGCGCAGAGGGGAATCTTTCGGCAAACCGTTGAAGAAGTCGTTGAAGCTGCCGTTGTCGCCGTTGCCGTTGAAACCCATCATGCGGGGCTCGAGTTCTTCTTTGACCCGCACACTGACTACTGCCGGCTGAACGGACTTGACGACATTGGTGAAGTCGACCGGACCGGCACTTTCGACCTTGACCGGATCCGCCAGAGCGGCCTGGTTCGGAATAACGGTCTGGGCGGTGAGGACACCGGCAACGCCGAGAGCCATGGCACCTGCCAGCAGGCCGGCACGGCGTCCGCGCAGGGAAATTACCTTGCCTCTCTTCGGGGTCTGATTTTGCATCTGTGTTCTTCCTCTCATGACTGACGGATCAGATTTCCGGCAGGAACGCGGGGTACTCCCCTGCCGCTTCATGATGGAAGATAGGAATGCCAGCCTTACAGACGCATGTCGGGGAGATTAAGCTTTCGTAAGGTTGGCTGACGTACCGCCGAAGACCACCGGCTCCGCGCCTGCCTGCCATCTGGAGACCTTCGGCATGATGGCCGCGAAACGGTCCGAAGCCTCAAAGGCGCTGAGCCAGCGTAACAGGGAGGGCCAGTCCTGGGCCTCGAACCACGTGCGGTCGGTATTGGCGAACTGGCGAACGAAAGGAAGAATCGCAAAGTCTGCAAGGGAGGCTCGGGATCCGAACAGCCAGGGCGATCCGGAAAGCCGGCCGTTCAGATCGAACAGGTATCGGGACGCCTCGGCCCTTTCGTCTTCGCGATCCGCGTCCTCGTACCGGGTGTCGTATTTGTAACGATCGAGATGACGTTTGAAGGGGCCGTCGATCCGGCCGATCAGCGCCTGCATATCCTCCATTGAGGCCGCTTCGGGAGCCAGCCAGCTTTCCGGATCGTGCCGCCGGAGCGCCCAGAGCATGATGTCCAGGCTTTCATCGATGACGTCTCCCTCTCCGGTGACCAGACAGGGCACCGTCGCCGAAGGCGAGGCGGCCAGAAATTCCGGCGCCTTGTCACGAAGGACGATTTCGCGCAATTCCACAGCCGAACCGCTTGAAAGCACAGCCACGCGCGCGCGCATGGCGTAAGGACAGCGTCGGAAAGAATAAAGGACCGGAAGAGCGGACATGGCACCGGTGTCGACCATCGCCTGGCCAACCGTCAAGTCCGGAAATCACTCCGACTGCAGGGCAAGCAGATTTTCCAGGCTCAGGGAGCCGGTCTTCCGTGCGCGCGCCGGATCGCTTCCGTCCGCTTCGCCGCGGGCTTCATCCAATACGGCAAACAGATGTTCGACGGCATCAAGCCCCCTTGTCGGCTCTCCGCGGGCTTCCGCCATGTCCCGCTGCCCGGCAATCACCGCCGTCAGATCGGTCTTCCGGTTCGGGTCGAAGGGCCCCGGGTCGGTCCCCGATATCCGCGCGGACGTTTCCCGCATGTGCATTCGGAAATCCTCTCCATGCGTCTCCAGCATCATGATGTCGGCCAGGGGCACATAGCCGGCGGCTTTCAACTCCTCCGCAAGCTGGTCGATTTCACGTGGCGATATGGATTTCGGATCGTATCGGGCGGCAATCGCGTCCAGGTCAGGCTGATCGGCCTGCCTGTTTCCGTTCACACCGGCATGAATTTCCGAGTAAGGGGTTGTTTTTGCCGCCCCGGCAGAGCCGGCTGAGCCAGCCGAGCCGCTCTCGCCGGCGGACGCTTGTCTGTTTCTGCCTGAATGGCCGACCGAAAGCCCGCTCATGAATTCAATTGCCGATGCTACGGACATGCTTCCTCCGCCCATACTTACCCTGCCACGTCGAAATACGAAGCAAATGCAATGCCAAACCGCAACTCGACGTCGCCAGACAGAAAACCACCAGCTTTCAAAATAACCGTTTCGAATATCCGTAATTTTTACATTAATTTTTCCTGCAACACCTAATACAAGCAAAACTACTCAGACTTTTAATTTCTTACGTTAGGCCAAATTAAAGGTATTCTTGAAATACTTAATCACCCGATTTTCAGGCAGGAACTCCATGCTTACTTCACTTGTTGACCTCGCCAAAGAAAGCAGCAGCGATAAGCGGCGCGAACTCATGGGGCACGTCGTGTCTCTGTTCGTCATGGGCGCGGAAAAATACAACAACGAAGAAATCGCCTTGTTCAATGGCGTTCTCAAACGCCTTGTCGATCTCGTGGAAGACACGGACAAGGAAGAGCTTTCCGAAAAGCTGTGCGAAGTCCGGACCACGCCGCGCGAACTGGTCCTGAAGCTGGCAAATGAAGATCTCGTCATATCCAAATACATGCTGCAGTACTCCACGGTCCTGACCCTGGATGACCTGATGCAGCTGGCCAAGATCAAGGGCCAGGGGCACTTGTTGGCGATTTCCAAACGCGAAAGGCTGGAAGCCCGGTTGACCGATGTGCTGATCGAGCGCGGCGAGCAGCCCGTCCGGCGGTCTGTAGCCGCCAATCCGGGCGCGGAACTTTCTCATTGGGGGACCAAGTTCCTGGTCAAGATTGCGGAGAAAGACCCGGTCTTGCGGGAAAGCATGATCAACCGCAGCGATCTCAAGCCTGAACATTTCGACCGGCTGATCAAGCAACTGCCCGAGGAGCAGGGCAAGAAAATGCGCCACCTCTATACCAGTAACGAGAAACTTGCCGAAGAGCTGTTCCACGAAGCCGGTAACCTGGTGGCGAAAAGCAAGCTGGACCGGAAAAATACCAGGATCGATACCAAGGGGTCCATAAGAGAGATCAAAAACGGCACAAAGTCGCTGGACAAGGTCTTTGTCGAGCACACGCTCTCCAACCGGCTCCTGGATCTATCCTATCTCCTGGCGGAACTCGCCGGCCTGGAACAGAAATACGTCCTCAACGCGATCCTGAGGTCCGAAATCGACGGCATTGCTATTGTGTGCCGGGCTCTGGACGTGGGTGAAACGGAATTTTCCACGTTCTGCAAGGCGCGCTGCTCAATCCTCGGCCTTCCTGCCAATGTCGCGGAGAAATGGCTGAGCGATTATTGCGTGTTGACCGTCGCCGACGCCCAAAGGGCACTCAGGTTTATCATGGTGCGCCTGAAAGCCATGGAACAACACGCGGCGTAAGGAAAACCGCGGCCGGAAACCGCAAAGGCGGTTATTCTCGCGCCCTGGTGACGATCGCTGCCCCGCTCTTCAACGTCTTGTGGACCGGGCATTTGTCGGCGATTTCGAGCAGTCTTGCGCGCGTCGCCTCGTCGAGGTCGCCCTCAATGGCAATCCTGCGTTCGAACCGGTCGATCCGACCGCCGTTCTTCCTCATCTCCTCGCCGCAATCCTCGCAATCGGCGGCATGGACCTTGCCGTGGCTGACCGTCGACGCGATCTTCGTGACCGGCAGGTTCTTGCGGTCCGCATACATGCGTAACGTCATGACCGTGCAAGCGCCCAGCGCCGCGGACAGATAGTCGTAGGGAGACGGTCCGGAATTCAATCCACCGACATCTTCCGGCTCGTCGGCAAGCAGCCGGTGCCTTCCACTGGCGATCATGGCCTGGTATTTCCCAAGCCCGGTCTCAACCACCTCTACATGTTCGCTTTCCGACGGCGTTTCCGCTTCCGGGACGGCGTCGAGATAGCCGCTCGCCCAGGCGGCGATGACCCGTGCGGCATAGGCCGCATCTTCCGGCCTGGTCAGCAGATGATCGGCGTTGTCCAGAGACACGAAGCTCTTCGGATGCCGCGCCGCGACGAAAATCTCGGTTGCATTATCGATGCCCACGACCTCGTCGCGCGGCGCATGCATGATCAGCAGCGCCTTCTTCAGTTGCCGCACTTTCTCGTGCAGAGCATGTTCCTCGAGTTCGTCGACGAATTCCTTGCGGACCTGAAAGCTTCTGCCGGCAAGCTCTACGGTGCCCTGCCCGTCCTTGCGAATCGTCTCCAGATCGCCATGAAAACTTTTCAGGACGTGGGCGGCATCGCCGGGCGCACCGATGGTGGCAATGGCCCGGACCTCCGGCAACGCGCCAGCCACCGAAAGGACCGCGGCTCCGCCCAGGGAATGGCCGATCAGCAACTGGGGGGCCTCAAAATGGTCCGACAGATAGGCGGCAGCCCGTTTCAGATCCTCGATATTGGTCGAGAAACCGGTGGAGGCGAAGTCGCCGCCACTGCCGCCAAGCCCGGTAAAATCGAAACGCAGCACGGCGATGGCCTGTTCGGTCAGGGCGCCGGCGATGTTATGCGCGGCGGCAATGTCCTTGGAACAGGTAAAGCAATGGGCGAAGAGCGCGAAGGCCCGGATTTTCCCGGCGGGCAGATCAAGGCGAGCCGCCAGCCTGGCGCCCTGTGCGCCCTCGAATTCAACCTTCAACGCGCGTTCGGGCATTCGATCTCCTCCTGACGGGACCTTCATGAATAAAGGTACACGTGAATAGATAGGTCGCGGCGGGCGTCCCGCAATCGGTGAAACCGCCGGCACCTGATGACGCTGGGGAAGTTGTGCGGACACGTATCCGCACAAACAACATGCAGAAATTTCCCATTATTAGCTGAATGTGAAGACTTTCGGCGACATACTCAGAAAAACCCGGAAATGGCCTGACAATGCTCGACACTTTGATTGAACTTGCAAAGGACAGCTCCTCCACGAAGCGCCATCAACTCGTGGACCATGTCACGGAACTCTTCGCAGCGCGGGCACACAAGAACCGGGCCGAAGAAATCGCCACGTTCAACGAGCTTCTTGAAGGGGTTTTCGACACGCTTGATGACAGCGCCAAGCAGAAAATTTCCGAACGCCTGTCCAATGTAACGGCAACCTCCGCGAATCTGGCCTTCAAGCTGGCCAAGGAAGACCTAAGCATTGCCCAACCGTTCCTGGAACGCTCGCAGGCATTGAAGGACGCTCACCTGCTTGAGATCGCGTCGACCCAGAGCCAGGGACATCTGCTCGCGCTATCCAAAAGAGAGCATCTGGACGCCAAGGTCTCGAAGAAGCTTGCCGAGCGCGGCAGCAAGGAAGTCAGGAAATCCCTGGCAAGCAACCTGGGGGCGGATATTTCCTCGGAAGACCTGGAAAAGGTCATCAAGGAACTGCCGAAACAGATGGGCGAACGGATCCGTCACCTGCGCAAGTCCAACGAGGAACTTATACAGGACCTGTTTCGCGACCCGGCGGAGATCATGGCGGGCGACCCGCTGGAGAAAAAGGAAACGCGCATCGACGTACGCCAGTGGATCGCTGGAATTCGCGAGGGGCACGTCACGCTCAACAAGGCGATTTCCCAGCTGGCTTTTGAAAAGAACCTCTATGACATCACGGTTCTTCTCGGCATAGCTTCGGGCCTGGATCACGCGCATGTGGTCAACATGATGATCCGCTACGATTCAACGGGAATTGCCACCTTGTGCCGCGCAGTCGGCATTCCGGACGGCGAATATGCCCTGATTTGCAAGGCGCGCTGCAATCACCTGAAATTCCCGGAGTCGACGGGCAGCAAGTGGGTCACGAACTACCATGTTCTCGACCCCGCCGAAGCGAAACGCCTGCTCGGGCTTTTGAAGATCAAGCTGCAGAACCGTCGGGCCGTTGCGGCTTAGAGCAGCGGTCAAATGGTTCAAAGCTATCGCCCGCTGCTCTAAAGCGCGGTGCTTTGGTCGTCCGATCAGGCCTTGTCGGAACTGCCTTCTTCCAAAAGCGCGTCGAGCCGGGCTTTCTCATCCTTGCTCAGCGGCCGGGAAGCCAGCACGCCTGGCGCCGCCTTCCGCCTCCTCACGGCCAGGAATATCCCGATCACCCCTGCAATCAACGCGACAGGTGCCGCCGCCCAGAGGATGAGGTTGTGAAGCGCGAAACGCGGCTTCAGAAGCACGAATTCGCCGTAGCGGTCGACGAGGTAGTCGATCACTTCCTCATCCGTGTCGCCGGCGACCAGACGCTCGCGCAGCAGAATCCGGAGGTCCTTGGCAAGAGGCGCATCGCTGTCGTCGATGGACTGGTTCTGACACACCATGCAGCGCAGGTGGGCCGACAGCGCGCGGGCACGGGTTTCCAGCGCCGGATCGTCCAGTATCTCGTCAGGTGCGACCGCAAGGGCGGGCCCTATCAGCGCGACGAGAAGCATCAATCCGGCGAAGACCTTCATCGGTAGGGATCTCAGGGACATGGGCTCACTCCGCCGGTGCCGGCGCAGACGGCATCTTGCGTCCCGCCGCCGGCTTCGGCGCACCGACCCGCAAACGGCGGTCCGCAATCGACAGCAATCCACCGAATGCCATGACCATGCAGCCGCCCCAGATCAAGATCACCAGCGGCTTGAAATAGACGCGAACGTCCATGCTGCCGTCCTGATGAACCTCGCCAAGAGACAGATAGAGCTGCGACAGGCCGGAGGTCAGGATCGCCGCTTCCGTCGTCGGCATCTGGCGCGCGGTATAAATCCGCTTGGATGGGTCCATCGTCGCGACTTCGACGCCGCCGGAACGGACGGTGAAATGGCCGACATCCTCGGTGTAGTTCGGCCCCGTGCGCGGCGCCGCCCCGTCGAAGGTGACTTCAAAATTATGTACTTCGACCGACTCTCCGGGATGCAGGGTCTGGATCTGCTCCTCCTGAAAGGCGGTCGCGGTGACGATGCCGAGCACGGTGATACCGACGCCGAAATGGGCGACCGCGGTCCCCCAGGCCGAGCCGGGAAGTCCCCACAGCCGGCTGATCGCACGGGCCGGACCGACCTCGAACAGTCTCACACGGGAAACGATCTCCGAAACCGATCCGGCCATGATCCACACGGCAAGCCCGGCGCCGAGCGGTGCGAGGACCTGCTCCACTCCCCACAGCCAGAATGTGAACAGCACGGCCAGTATCGCCAGCCCGAAAGCGGCGTAGAGGCGTTGGGAGGCCGCCAGAAGGTCGCCCCGTTTCCAGGCGAGAACGGGACCGAAAGGCACGGCGAGCAGCAGCGGCACCATCAGCGGTGCGAAGGTCAGATTGAAGAACGGCGCGCCGACGGAAATCTTGTCGCCGGTGACGATGTCGAGCGCCAGCGGATAGAGCGTGCCGACGAACACGGCAGTGGCTGCCGCCGTCAGGAAGAGATTGTTGAGGACCAGCGCTCCCTCCCGGCTGATCGGCGCGAACAGACCGCCCTGCTTCAGTACCGGCGCACGCCAGGCGTAAAGCGACAGCGATCCGCCGATGAACAGGCACAGCAGAACCAGGATAAACACGCCGCGCGCCGGATCGGTTGCGAAGGCATGGACCGAGGTCAACACGCCGGAGCGGACCAGGAAGGTGCCCAGCAGCGACAGGGAGAAGGTGAAGATCGCCAGCAGGACCGTCCACACCTTCAGTGCATCGCGCTTTTCCATGACGATGGCCGAATGCAGCAGCGCGGTGCCGGCAAGCCACGGCATGAAGGAGGCGTTTTCCACCGGATCCCAGAACCACCAGCCACCCCAGCCGAGCTCGTAGTAAGCCCAGTAGGACCCCATGGCGATGCCAAGCGTCAGGAAGACCCAGGCAAGCAGCGTCCACGGCCGGACCCATCGCGCCCAAGCGGCATCGAGACGACCGAGGATCAGGGCCGCGACGGCAAAGGAAAAGGTGATGGAGAAGCCCACATAGCCGACATAGAGAAGCGGTGGGTGAATGGCCAGACCGATGTCCTGAAGGATCGGGTTCAGGCCGTTGCCCTCGACCGGCGGATTGGCGATGCGGGCGAAGGGGTTTGAGGTCGCCAGCATGAAGAGGGTAAAGCCGGCGGTGATCCAGGCCTGAACGCTCAAGGTGGTTGCCCGCAGCGGTGCCGGGATATTGCGGCCGAAATAGCCGACAAGCCCCCCGAAGAACACCAGGATCAGCACCCACAGCAGGACCGAGCCCTCGTGGTTGCCCCACACGCCGGTGATCTTGTAGAGCAGCGGCTTGGCCGAATGCGAGTTTTCCCAGACATTCACGACCGAGAAGTCGGATGTCACATAGGCAATCGTCAGGGCCACGAACGAAACCAGCACCAACAGAAACATCAAGACGGAAACAGGCGGCGCGGTCGCCATCAGCCGTTCATCGCCGCGCAGGGCGCCCCAGACGGGCACGACCGACTGCACCAGCGCAAGCGCGAAGGTCAGTACCAGGGCGTAATGTCCGAGTTCTACGATCATGTGCTCTCCCGCGTCCTTGGAGGACTGTTTCTCAGGCGACCTGGCCCGATTGGCATTCGTTGACTTATTTTTCCGCGCCCTGCCAGACACCCTGCCTCTTCAGCGACTCGGCGACTTCCTTGGGCATGTAATTCTCATCGTGCTTGGCAAGAACGTTGTCGGCGACGAAGACGCCGTCCGGTCCGACGGTGCCTTCCGTCACAACCCCCTGCCCCTCCCGGAACAGGTCCGGCAGGATACCCATATAGGTCACCGTTACCGTATTGGCCGTATCCGTGACCTTGAAGCGCACATTGGCATCGCCGGAACGCTCGACGGAGCCGTCCTCCACGAGCCCGCCAAGGCGAATGCGCTGGCCGGGCGGCACGCCCTTTTCGACAATATCCGTTGGAGATTGGAAGAATACGATCTGGTCGTTCAGCGCAAAGAGGATCAATCCAAGCGCACCGGCCAGAACCACGCCGGCAATTCCGATCAGCGTAAGGCGTCGTTGTTTCCGCGTCATATCTTGTTCGTCCGTCCCAGCCCGGCCGCTCCCTCCAGCGACAAGGGCCCATTAGTATTCCAGGCACATGCCTATTCGGTTTTAAGCCCCAGCTGCCCCGCGGTCTCCTTGATCTGGCCCAAGGCGGCCGCATCGCCGGCGAAGGCGGCCGATGCCTGCTTGAAGGCAGCCTGTGCCTCGTCCTTCTTGCCCAGCACCGTATAGGCCCGGATCAGCCGGGACCATTCCGCCGGGGTTCCCCCCTCCGAATTGAGCCGCTCCGCCAGCCGGCCCACCATACCCGCAACCATCTGATTGCGGTCTTCAGCGCTCATATCGGCGGCAGCCGCCATCTGTTCGCGGCTGGGGCCGGGCAGGTTTTCCGCCGCCGGCGGCGCCGAGCCATCAGATGCCGCCAGGCCGAGTTGTCCTGCAATGTCCCTGATCTGTCCAAGGCCAGCCGGATCACCGCTATATGCGTCCGATGCCTTTTTCAAGGCAGCCTCCGCCTCGTCTTTCTTGCCCAGCACAATATAGGCCCGTATCAACCGAGCCCATTCCGCAGGGCTGCCGCCTTGCGAGTTGAGACGTTCGGCGAGCCGGCCCACCATACCCGCGACCATCTGGTTGCGGTCCTGCGCACTCATATCGGCCGCCGCGGCCATCTGTTCGCGGTCCGGACCGGGCAGGTTTTCCGCCATCGGCGGCGCTGAGCCTTCAAGAGCCGCGAGGTTCTGCCGTGCCACCGGAACCCATGGAGCCTGCGGATCGGCACCCTTCAGCAGATCCTGCCATGCGGCGACCGCTTCGTCCTTCTTGCCTTCCTGCCCAAGGGCCAGGGCAATGAAGAACCGCGGTTTAACCGCCGTTTTGTCCATTTTTATGGCCTGCTCGAAGGCGCCTCTGGCGTCGGCACTGACAATGCCGTCGTTGGCCACGGTCAAGGCCTCACCGAGATCGGTCATCCGCCTGACATTCGGACCGAGCAACCGGACGGCATGTTGATAGGCTCTCGCAGCCTCCCGCGGCTTGCCGATACGCATATAGACCGGAGCCAGCACATCCCAGCCCTGGCCGTCCTGGGGATTTGCAGCCAGATGTTTTTCCACGCGCGCGACCAGCACTTCAACCGACTGGTCCTGCGGCGGCGCGGACAGGCGGGCGGCGAGCGGACTGTCCGGAAGATCCGGCGACCCGATGAACAGATAAGTCCCAAGCGCGAGGAGCGGCAGGCAGACGATGGCGACAATTTGCCCGAAGCGCAGCGGCCAGGAAGCCTTCGGAGCCGCCTCGACCTTTTCCGCGCGCTCATGGGCCGCCAACAGCCGGCGGGCAATTTCCGTGCGCGCGGCGCCGGCAGCCTCGTCATCGATCAGGCCACGTTCCAGGTCTTTATCGACCTCATCAAGCTGCTGACGATAAACGGCTTCGTCGGCTGTCGGGCCGGCGGCTTCCCCATCGTGAAGCCGTTTTCTCGACATCGGCACGAGGATGGACAGGGCTGCGACAGCCGTCATTACGGCGATTAGGATCCAGAGCGTCATGAGAGGCACTATAGACATTGGCCGGAGCAGAATGGCAAGCGCGCAGTTATGTGACCTGCCGTCGCGGCTGCCACAAACCTCCCGTCGAGACTATTGAGCTCCGCTGCCTGCCGTGATGAGCCGGGGCTTGCGCAGGCTTGCGATGCCGTCGTCTTTCGGTGTGTGCGCCAGGGCTGACTGTCGGCTGCGACGCAGTTGCGCCGCATAGTCCGTCCCGAAATAGATTTCGGAAAGCATGATCGCCACATCGACCGCGGCCAGATGGGCTTTCCTCTGCTTGCCGACGGTCTTCCCCAGATCCGTAATCAAAGACCGGGTCACGATTTCCAGGGTCTGCTCAACCGCCTGGCGCGTGCGCTTGCCGACATCATTGACAGCAAAGGTCTGGGATGCATTGCGCACCATGACGACCACACGCAAAGACCTGACCGCATCGTCGATGGACACCTGGTCCTGATCCAGCGTGCCTTCCTTGGTCCACTTGGGAACCTGCAGAGCCCGGCGCACGGCGCCATGGGCATTGTTCAGTTCGCGGGTCACAACTTCGGAAATATTGCGCTTCGTTCCCGAAAGGCGCTTGTGCCAGTCGCCCGTCTGCGTCAGGTCCATATCCAGTTCCACGCCGCGCACGAGGCTGTGGTATTCGGAAAGCGCCTGGGAAAAGGCGACCGGGTCCGGATTGTTTTTCCGGTGCTCCAGAGCCAGAACGTTCAGCCTTTCCGCCTCGCTCATGACGACGTCGACGAAAGGCGCGAATTGCGAAGTGCTGATCAGCTTCGGATCGTTGGTTCGGGCCAGGCGGCCGGCAAAAGTGCATAGCGCCGACGGTGTATCCGCCCGCTCCAGAAGAGCCGCTGCCACGACCGAAATATGATCGGGATACTTCGCCGAACATTTGTCGACCAGATGGAGGACGTCGGTATCGATTTTGATACGGTTCTCGCTGAGGGTTTCCGGAACCATGTTCAGGAACGGCATCAGCCAGCGCTCGGCGGCCAGGATCTTGTGAATGTCCTTCAGATCCGCAATGCCGCGCTCACCGCCCATCTCGATGGACAAACGGCGGCGCTCCTTGTCGGACGAATCGATGCGTTCGAGGGCGGATCCGACGGCATCGACGGCCCTTCGGCGCAGCGCATGAACGAAATTGTCGAGCCTTTCCTCGCTGACCGTTTCCTTTTCGGCCTCCTCCAGAACCCGGCGGACATCGCCCGGAAGCACATCCCGGCCGATCCATTGCCAGACCCGCTCCAGATTCGGCCGGTAGACCCGGCCCTCCTGACGGGTGGGAAGATCCTCGTTGATCAGAAATTCGTCCAGTGGCGTGAAAAACATCCGCTGAACCTGATTGCGGCGAAGGGCGCCGCCGCGGGCGACTGCCTCCGCGGCCCCTCTCGGATCGCGCAGAAGCTTCAGGGAGGCAGACAGGATCAGCTCGAGGTGAGGGTCTTTCAGCCCGGAATCTCGGGATTTCTCCAGCTTGCGGACAAGGTTTTCCACCGCCTGCGGACTAAGTCCCTGCAGGTATGTGGTGATCTTGTTGGTCAGCAGTTCCGTTTCAGTCATGATCCGCGATCGGTCGGACTATTCCGATTACATCGCACCCTAAAGGCAGAACGCTTAAACAAAGGTTGAAGGAATTCTTATCACTTTCCCAAAGTGGGAGCGAAAGTCGCTTGTCGCGCAATAGCTTAACGGATAATCCTGCCAAACCCGGATGGTTTTACAGGAATTGCAAGCGGTTATTATCGGACCTGCCGGCTCAGCTCAGGGTGCGCCACGAGCCGTCATCTTCCTGACAGGCCGTGCCGCGGGCCGTCATCATGGCGCCGTTAAGGGTCATCTCGTGGGTAAATTCGCGGCAAGAGGTATCGTTGACCTGATAGACCGGTCCGGGACGAACCTGACCGCTACGGCCGGTTTTGTCATTCTCCCAGGAAACAGCCACACCGACGCCATTGGCGCGCAATGCGCGCCGCTGGGCTTCGGCAGCCGCCCTTCGGTCGGAAGCATCCAGAGACTGGCCGAATTCGTTGCTCTGTAAAAGCGCGATCGCCGCACCTGCTTCGCTCCGTCCGACCGCCCCCGGCGAACCGGTGGCGGAACTCCAGAAGCCCAGGTCATGGCTCCCCGTCCCGGGCGTGCTGCTGCAGGCAGTCAGGCCGGCCAGGATAAGAACGAGCACAGATGTGTTGCGCAGGCGCATGCATCACTCCGTCGATCTGCGGCCGGTTTACAGAATCACCGACTCTCGATCATGGTTTAGGCGACGTTTATGGCTGAACTTGGCCCATAATGGTAAATTTTCGCCACATTATTCGTTTCGCCGCAATTAAAATAGGCGTGAGCCTGTTTCGATTAAAGGGCCGGAAGCACCAGACGGGTCTTCAGTCCTCCGATATCGGCCCGCTCCAGTTCGAACCGCCCGCCGTAAAGGGCGGCAAGGTCGGCCACGATGGACAGGCCTAGACCCGTACCCGGGACCGTCTCGTCCAGACGGCGTCCGCGCTTGACCGCTTCCTTCCGCTCCTCCTCGCTCAGCCCCGGACCGTCATCCTCGACCACCAGTTCGAACATGGACCTCGCGGAACCGCCTTCGTTTAGCACCTGAACCTTGACGGTCACTTGCGAGGATGCCCACTTGCAGGCGTTGTCGATCAGATTTCCGGCCATTTCCTCCATATCCTGTTGTTCGCCGCGAAACCGGATCCCGCCGGAGATGGACGCCCTCACCTCGATGCCGCGGCGCTGGTAGATCTTGTCCATGGCCCGCACGAGGCGGTTCAGGACAGGCTCGACCTCGCAGGAAACGCCGATGACCCGCCGCTGCGCGGCCATCCGGGCGCGCTCCAGATGATGCTGGATCTGGGTCGACATGACGGCTGCCTGCTCGCCGACCTTGTCGGCCAGCGGCCCCGGATTGGCCCGCGCCTCGTTGGCGATCACCGAAAGCGGCGTCTTCAAACCATGGGCCAGGTTGCCGACATGGGTGCGCGCGCGCTCCACGATCTCCCGGTTCGACAGGATCAGGGCATTGAGTTCCACGGCCAGCGGCGCGATTTCGCGCGGCAGGTTTTCATCGATACTCTCCGCATCGCCCATACGCACCGCGGACAGGGATGCGCGCAGGCGGGACAGCGGCCGGAGGCCGACGCGCACCTGCAGGAAAATCGCCCCGATGAGGCCCACACCGAAGATCAGCAGCGTCAGCCCGACCTGGCGCGCAAACTGGCTGACCTCCTCCCGGAATCCTGCCGTTTCAGCGGCGACGGCGATCACGTAAGGAACGTCTTCGATGGTGATCCGGCTTTGAAGAAAACGAACTTCCTCGTTCCTGGGGCCTTGCGCGAACCCGCTCAGACTTTCCCGATCGCCCAGCGGCGGCATGGTCAGCGGATCGCCGACAAGCGACGGAGACGCAAACAGGATATCGGTGCCATCCGCCTTGCGAACGGTCCAGTACCAGCCGGACAGCGGCAGGGAAAACCGCGGTTCGGGCAGGTTTTCCGGCCGTTTCACACCGGGTGTGGCGCTTCCCGTCGTTTCGGGCGACACCATTTCACCGATAATCGTGTTCAGATGGACTTCCAGCTGCGAATCGAAGGCACGCTCGCCCGCCGCCCGGTAGAGCCCGACGAGAATGAAGCCCGCAATGACCAGGGCGAGCGTCGACCAGACCGCCGCAACAAGCACCAGCCTTCCGGCAAGAGACCGCTGACGAACCGGAGCAGGCGCATCACTCTCGGTCTGGGGTTCAGCCGTCAACGGCCTCTCCAAGCCGGTAGCCGAGACCGCGGATGGTTTCGATCATGTCTGATCCGATCTTCTTGCGCAGCCGTCCGACGAAGACCTCGACCGTGTTGGAATCCCTGTCGAAATCCTGTTCATAGAGATGCTCGGTCAGTTCGGTGCGCGAAATGACCTTGCCCTGGTGATGCATCAGGTAGGACAGGAGCCGGTATTCATGACTGGTCAGCTTGATCGGTGTTCCGTCCACGGTGACACGCCCGGCGCGCAGATCGAGGCGCACCGTGCCGCAGGTGATTTCGTTGGAGGCATGACCAGCGGCCCGACGCACAAGGGCGCGCACGCGCGCGAGCACTTCCTCCATGTGAAAGGGCTTGGCGACATAATCGTCGGCACCGGCATCTATGCCCGCCACCTTGTCGGACCATCGATCGCGCGCCGTCAGGATCAGGACCGGCATGGCCCGCCCGTCCCGGCGCCAGTTTTCCAGCACAGACAACCCGTCGAGCGTCGGCAAGCCGAGATCGAGAACGACCGCATCATAGGGTTCGGTATCCCCCAGGAAATGCCCCTCCTCGCCGTCATGGGCGGTATCGACCGCATATCCGGCCTCCGTCAGCGCAGTGACGAGCTGGCGGTTGAGGTCGGCATCATCTTCGACAACAAGAATTCGCATATCGTCTTTTCTCACATGAAAGTTCGAACCGTGAGGAACTGTAGCCGGAGCCGTGGCGGAATTATGTGATCTCCGCCACAGAGTTCGCTCCGGATGTCAGCGGCTGGCGTTTACGGTTTTGGTCACCACCTGGCCGTTTATCCTCACGGAAAGGCGATAGACATAGCCGCCGCCCTGCTGGCAGAGCTCAGCCTTGACGATTTCGCCGCCGGCGGCCCCTGCGACCGATCCGAGCGACTTGGCCTTTCCGCTTGCCACGGCTTCGCGTGCCTGTGCCTGGGACAGGCACTGGGCATTTGCCGGCGCCGCAGCGGCAAGCATCAAGACCAGAAAGATCATTAGACGTTTCAAGGGACACATCCCTTCAGTTACGGTTTCTGTCCGCCGGCGACACGACTTCCCCGGCGATGTTGGCTTCTTTTTAAACAGGGCCAACTGAATGCAACATGAACACGAGGTTCATCCGGCGTGCAAACGTAAAATCCTTCCCGATTTGCGGAAGCCGGCAAAACAGCATTAAGCTTCTCCATCGGAATTCGTGACAAGCGCCGACTATCGCGGAAACCGCCAGGGCCGACCAGACAGGAGCTTTGAGACCATCGATGCCGCATTCGTGGAAAAGACAAGGACGTACAGTTTTCGGCAAGTCCCTTGTCCTGTTGGCAGTCGCGGGCCTTGTGTCCACAATGACGCCGAAGACAGCCGCTGCCTGCCCGCTCGCCCTCATCGTCGCTATGGACGGTTCCTCCAGCGTCGACGCCCGCGAACATGCGCTTCAGCTTCAGGGGCTGGCCCTTGCGCTTCAGGATCCGGAGGTTGTCGACGCAATTTCCGCCGTCGGCGGTATCTGGTTTTCCAGCTTCGAGTGGAGCGGACGCTACCAGCAGGTCATCCAGGTGGACTGGTCCTTTCTGGACGGCGCGGAAAGCGCGAAAGCGGCGGCAGACAAACTCGCCCGGTCCAGACGCGGTTTCAACGAATTCCCGACGGCCCTCGGCTACGCTCTCGGATATGCAGCGGTTCATCTGAACAAGGCCCCGGAGAAATGCGCGCGCCAGGTCATCGACGTGGCCGGCGACGGGGTCAACAATGAAGGCTTCGGTCCGGCCAGTGCCTATCACGCCTTTCCCTTCGAGGGGATCGTCGTCAACGGACTGGCCATCAAGGGCGCCAAACCGGATCCGGTCGCCTATTATCGCCATAGTGTCATTCGCGGCCCCGGATCCTTCGTCGAGGTCGCCAGCGGATTCGACGATTATGCCGATGCCATGAAACGCAAGCTGCTGCGGGAAGTCGGAACCAGCTACTACACGGAGCTTCAGCCCGGTACGGCCGGTCACGACCTGCGGTAGCCCCGTTCCTCCATCTTCCGGTAAAAATCCCTGAGGGTTGTGCCCGGCTCGGCGCGGAACGTATCGCCGGTCTCGGTCATGCCGGCGATCCGGTCGAGACGGAACATGCGGAAATCCTCGCGCAGTTCGCACCAGGCAACCAGCGTCCACACCTTGCCCCAGAACCACAGTCCGAGGGGGCGGACCGTCCGGTCCGTTCTCGCCTCGCTCGCATCGAGATAAGCCAGGGTCAGCCGCTTCCGCAGATCGGCCGCCTCTTCCAGGCGATCGATCCGCTCGCGCACCTCCGGTGTCATTTCCGGTGCGAATGCGTGGACTTCCACCTGATTGCTTCGGGTACGCGCCTTGTCCGGCAGGACGGCGTCGATCTTGATCAGCGCCTCTTCGGCGGCCCGCGCCATGTCTGCTCCCCCCCAGGCGCGAATAAGGCGGGCGCCCGCGACCAGGGCCACGATCTCGTCGCGGGAAAACATCAGCGGCGGCAGGTCGTAGCCGTCGCGCAGGATATAGCCGACCCCGGCTTCACCATCGATGGGCACGCCGGACGACTGCAGATCTGCGATATCCCGATAGATGGTGCGCTCGGACACTTCGAGCCATTCGGCCAGCTGCCGGGCGCGGACGAGCCGGCCGCCGCGCAGATACTGCACGATCTGAAACAGGCGGTCGGCACGTCTCATCAGAACTTCCTTACGACTGGAACAGGCCGACGGAGTTGCCGTCGGGGTCGAGGCCATAGGCGAAACGTCCGGCGGGGATGGCGATCGGGTCGGAAACGATTTCGCCGCCGGCCTTCACGAAACGCTCCATCGTCGCTTCAAGGGTGTCCGGGCAAGTCAGATGAACGGTCGGACCCGTTCCCTTCGCCGGCGGTTTTCCGGGATAAAGGTGCCCGGCACGCCCCTTGCCGTCGGCAGTCGGAAACATGGCCATGGGATTGGGGCCCATATCTTCCCTGATCAACTCGGTCTGGAAGACATCGTTATAGAAGGCGGTGGCCTTGTCCAGATCGGTAACCGGCAATTCGATCCAGACGGTGAAATTATCGGGTTTGAAAGTCATTGTTGGTCCCTCGTTCGAATGACGACGAGGAAAAGATACCGCCGCCCTCCTGACAGCCTTCTGTCAGGAGCGTGTCAGCACGTCCAAAATAGCTAACTGGTCTCAAGCCGCGAGAAACCGGTCGTCTTCAGCAAGGGTTTCCATAAACTCCACCCCGACGCCTGTGCCTGTCTCACGCACGACCCGGGCCTTCAGCTCGCGTTTGTCGGGCAGGATGAGCGTAACGTTCTGTCCGACCCCGATACCATCGATATCTATGACTTGCGCGCCGGTCCTGCTTGTGTCGACCACCCGAGCCTTCCTGACTTTGCCCGAAGCATCTGCGATACCGATGTCGCCGGACCTGGCAATGCGGAGCGCCTGACGCCGGTCCTCGACATCCCGCGCGACGTCCTCCAGAAAGCTTTCCACATCGGAAGCCAGACCCTTGCTCGACTCCGAAACCATGAAGGTGGCCGTGTTTACCGTGCCGGACTCGCCGCGTGTCTGTTGGATGGCTTGCGTAACCACATCCATGTTGGTTGCTGCGCTATTCGTGCCGTCGGATGCCCGGCGGGCCGCTTCGGCGATTTCCACCGTTGCGGCCTGCTGCTGATCGACGGCACTGGCAACCGCCGTTGCAAGTTCCCGCATTTCACCGACCTTTTCGGTGATATTCGTGATCGAGGAAGCCGCGTCGCGGACCGAGGTCTGGATGCCCTCGATCCGGGTCGATATTTCATCCGTCGCCCGGGAGGTCTGTTCCGCCAATTGCTTCACTTCCGAAGCCACAACGGCAAACCCGCGGCCGGCCTCGCCGGCGCGTGCCGCCTCGATGGTCGCGTTGAGAGCCAGAAGATTGGTTTGTTCGGCAATGTCGCGGATCAGATTGATGACACTGCCGATGTGTTCGGCGGCTTCCGACAGCGCAGCCACATTGCGGTTGGTCGTCTCGGCAGCCTCCACGGTGTCCGTGACGATACGGCTGGTCGTGTCGGTCTGTCGGGCGATATCGCGGACGATTGCGGCCATTTCCTCTGCTGCAGCCGCCACCGTACCGACATTTTCAGACGCACTGGAGGAAGACATGCTCGCGGTAGCGGCCTTGTCGGCAAGGCTGTCGGCGAGGTCATCCAGAACCGTTGCGCTGGTACGCATCATGTCGGTCTGGGACGTCATGGAAGACAAGCGGTTCGACATGGTTTCCCGGAAACCGCTGATCGACTTGTCGAGATGCGATTGACGCTGGCGCTCCTTATCCCTTTCGCCACGTGCCCTGATCTCCAGCTTGTTCCGCTGGATCGCATTCTCGCGGAAGATGGCGACCGCGCGAACCATATCGCCGATTTCATCGGTTCCGCCCTTATCTTCCAGCCCGATATCCGTCTTTCCGGCCGCCAGGCGGTTCATGGCATCAACGACAGCCCTGATCGGACGTGTGACGGTTCTTGAAGCAAAGAAGCCGAGCAATGCGGATACGGTCAGCAACAGGGTTCCGGCCAGAAACATCCGGTTCCTCGTTTCCAGTGCCGGCGCGATCGCTTCCTCCACTGTCTGCGCCGCGACGATGACATAAGGAACACCCCTGTAAGTGAAGGCTTCTGCGTCCATCACCAGTTCGGCATCGCGGAAAAGCTTGCCGTTGCCGAAAGCAGATGCGTTGGAGAAGGCCGTCTTAACAACCTCATCATCCACCCTTGTCTTCAGAATGTCGTTCACATCGGTGGTGAAGCGAGAATCATTGCGCATCAGGAAGTCCGCGCCGACGAGGACAAGTTCGCCCGTTTTCCCCAGGCCGAAGTTCTGTTTCAGGAGCCCGTTGAAGCGATCGATCGGCATCTGGAAGGCTAGAACACCAACCACCTTCCCTGTTCCGTCATGGATCGCATGGGCCATGAACCCGGCCGGAGCACCAGCGCTCGGCGCGTAGGCCTGAAAATCCTTGAATGAAATGGCGTTCGCGTCGTCGGCGCCCAGCGCTTCCCGGTAGACGGCCCCCAGATCGGTCTCAGCCCATTGGCCGCCACCTTTCATAAAATTGGTTGCGTAGTCCGGTTCCTTGAAAACGCTGTAAACCAGATTGCCGCCCGTATCGAACAGGAAGATGTCGTAATATCCCTGATCCTGCATGAGCCTGCGAAACCAGGGGTGATATTTCGCATGGATGTCATCGTAGCCGGACCCGGTCTGTCCCCTGTCCAGCTTCTGTTTCTCGCCTGCCGGGTAGGGATTGTCCTTGACGTAGGCCTTCACCAGTTCCGTTGACGGATTGCCGCCCATCTGCTCCCAGAACTGCCAGGTCGCGGCGAATTCCTTTACCGCCGCAACCGTCCCTGGATGTTCCGCGGTCAGGATCAGCTCGTTCTCAATACGGTGGAGGTAATCCGTAATCTGATCCCGGCCTGTGGTCGCAGCGGCCTCAAGACGCGCCTCCGTCAGCGAATTCAGTTCAAAACGCGCCGTGAAATAGCTCGCAACTCCGACCCCGATCGCGACAATTGCTGCGACACAGACGACCAGCAAAGGAACTTTTATGGACAGACGCAAATTGGTGAACATTCCGAACTCCCGAGACACCGGCCTTCCCTGCCAAATAACCTAAAGGGAGAAGAGTTAATCCAAGATGTAACGTTCAATTTTCCAGAAGAAATCAGCTTATCTATAAAATATTATTGATAATAATACTAATAACAATCTATTTTATTGCAAAAATTATCAATGCAACAATATTCAATCTCCCACCACTTGAAATCAAACTCCGAATCCTTGTTTTCGCTCGAGAACCAATATTGAGATCGAACTCGTTTGACGACGACCAGCGGTCGAAGTCCAGGATGCCTATTCGCCAATTGAACCCGTCAGGAGATTTTCAAAATTTTTTTCCATAAAACCTGCTTTTTGATCTGCCTCAAGGTGGTACACCACCGGCATCGCCATGTTGGAACACGAAAAGGAGACAACGTATATGAGTCACGTTCCCCACGAACTGCATGAGGAATTTCCCGAGCACGCGGATGCGCTGCATGCCTTGAAGACAAGCAACGCCCATTTTGCGAAGCTCTCTGACGAATATCACAACGTGAACCGCGAAATTCACCGGATCGAAACCGACATCGAACCGGCTTCGGATGAGGCGCTGGAAGACTTGAAGAAACAGCGTCTACATCTGAAGGACGAGATCGCAGCCCTGTTGGCAGCGACCGAGAGCACCGGCTCCTGAGCCCCTCCTTTTCAGGCCGGTGTTGGAGCCCGCGTCGTCCCCGTCCGACGGCGCGGGCCACTTTTTAAAGGGGGGCATTCCGCAGTCGCCCGCATCCCCGGAACCATCATTTCACTTCCGGTCCCGTCCGCCGGGACAAACGCCGGTCCAGGCAAAAAAAGCCGGGCTCTTGAACAAGAACCCGGCGTCAGTCTTGGGAGGCATGGGCAACACAAACGCTGTGTTGACTGCACTATGGACCCCACAGCTTACGCGAAGCTTACGCAGCGACAGATGGAACACTCCGCTTTCCGAAAAGTTGAAGCCCGCTGTGGATCCGACTTCAAGTGCCGGTGAGTCAGGTCGAGCGGAAAATGATTTAATTTTCCTGATCACCTCCCTGATTTCCCGAACCTTTTCCCATTTCCTGAAAAACTGATTCAACGCGCTGGCAAACCGATTCAAGTGGTTAAGACGTTGATTCAATCGATTCCGGGCTGTCATGACCGCCAATTGAACGAGACACCAAAGGCGTGACCGGCATCACATCCGGCAAACCGGATCCCGCCTAGGGTCTTTTCATCAACGGAGGAGAAACCCATGTTCCGCACCATCATCACATCAGCCATCATCGCCTTTGCCGCCCTCGCCCCGGTCGCGCCGTCGAGCGAACGATAAAAGGCCAAGCCATTCGTCTAGCCTTGACGAGCAATTATTTGCAATGGCCGCACCATACTGCCTTAAGCTCTTAGGTGGCTTCCACATACCCTCCAAGACTTGATTTCGATGGTTCAATGAAGGACTTTTCAGAAGCTCCTGAAGTCGGCATCCGGGTTCTGAATGACCGCCAATTTTGTCTTCGAAAGGCTCATGATCGGGATTCCCCTCCTGGGGCTCATGGGCCTGATCACTGGACTCGCACTATGTTTCCGCTACCCGGACAAAAAGCTGTTTTTGTTCCTGATATCGCCTTTGAGCTGCATACCCTTGGGCATTTACGCGGGATATTTTCGTAACGAAGTTCCTGATGCAGAAGCCTTTCTCTATTCATTTCTGGCTCTTCAAATCGCCTTTCTGGCATTTCTCATCTACCGGATAAACGCCGCGCGGGCGCCGGCGATATTTCTGGCGATCGCGTCGATCATATATGCCTGGATAAATGCGTTCTTTGCGGGAAAGACGCTGACCGGAATTTGGCTCTAACGCGGGTCGTCCACTTCACAAACGTTCTTCTACATTCCCGTCCAGTTCAGCCAAAATGCGCTGCCACCTGCCTCTGGTGCGGACGGGTGCGGTGTTCGAACAGATAGATGCCCTGCCAGGTGCCGAGTGCCATCCGGCCGTTCATGACCGGGATCGATAGCGACACCGGCAGCAACGCCGCCTTGATATGGGCAGGCATATCGTCCGGACCTTCCAGCGTGTGGACCAGATAATCCATGGACGGATCATCCGCCGGTGGAATGAGACGTTCAAGAAAAGCTGACAAATCGCGCTGCACGTCCGGATCGGCGTTTTCCTGGACCAGCAGGGAACAGGACGTGTGGCGGACGAACAGCGTGAGCAGACCGTCCCGCGCGCGCTCGTCCTCGAGCCAACCGGCCACGGTCCCGGTGAATTCGTAGAGGCCTGCCCCACGGGTTTGAAGCGCGAATACGGTCTGCATGCGGTTCTTCCAGCCTTTGAGCGCCCGGTTTAAGACAGGAACGCCCAGATCATGACCGTTCCGTTGGCGGGGACCGGAAGTGTAAATCTCTCGATCTCTCACGGCGAGACCTTCGGTCGTTGCATCCACCGCCGATGTGCCTACATGCTGCCATAGCCCCTTCCCGACCGCGATCCGTCCCCAGAGCCTGCAGATGTCTCCAGCCAAGAAAAAAATCCTGATCCTGACCCTTGGCACGCGGGGCGATGTGCAGCCATTCGTTGCTTTGGCCGGGCGGCTTGCCGCAAGCGGCCATGACGTGGTGCTGTCTACGGGACAGGGGTTTGAGGAGATGATTGCCGCAGCCGGCGCAACGCCACGGCCTGTATCCGTCAGTTACGAGGACATCGTTGCCCGACCCGAAGTCAAAGCGGCCCTGCACAGTGTTATCGGCATGATCAGGATTGTGCGCTGGGGTCTTCAGGTCCAGCGCAAGATTGCCGAAGAACTGTGGCAGATTGGGCTGGACACCCGTCCGGACCTGATCGTCTTCAATCCGAAGGGCCTTGTCGGCACACTGCTGGGGCGCGCCCTGAACGTTCCGGCCATTCCGGTCATGATGCAGCCGCTGTTTTCCGTGACCGGCGCCTTTCCGCCGCAATTTCTCAATCTGCCGAACCTGGGTCCGGCACTTAACCGGCTGCTGCAACGCATATTCATTGCCCTCATCGACAAAGGCGTTCAGCCATCGCTGAAAACGGTTCTGAAACACATGGGCCCCGACATTGCGACGCGCGACTTGATGGCAGGTCACCTGCCATCCGGCGCGCCCGCACCACGACTGCAGGCCTACAGCTCAGTGTTGACCGATATTCCGGACGACTGGCCTTCCACCGATCCCGTCACCGGCTACTGGTTCACGGATCCCGATCGCAATTACATCCCGCCCAAGGATCTGGCGGCCTTTCTGGAGGCCGGTCCGGCCCCGGTCTATGTGGGCTTTGGCAGCATGCCAAGCCGAAAACCCGCTGAGCTGACCAAAACGGTGCTTGACGCGATCGAGACAACCGGCATTCGCGCAATCGTGGCGCTCGGCTGGGGAGGAATTGAGGCAGCCGCCCTGCGGCCCGGGCTCAGCGAGCGGGTTCACGTGCTGAAATCGGCCCCCCATTCCTGGCTGTTTCCGCGTTGTGCGGCTGTCGTCCATCATGGCGGGGCGGGCACCACCCACGAAGGTCTCAGATGGGGCCGACCGAGTCTGATTTGTCCGGTCTTCGGCGATCAGCCCTATTGGGGCCGGCAGGTGGCAAGGATGGGCGCAGGTCCGGCCCCTCTTCGCGCTAAAAAACTGACAGCGGACAAGCTTGCAGGGGCATTGCGGGATCTGGAGACCGCCGCCTATGCCAAAACCGCGGCAAGGATCGCGGATAATATGGCAGCGGAAGGGGGTGTCGATGAAGCTGCAATCCGGCTGGAAGCCCTTCTGGCCGAAGACGTCCGTTAAACGGATCCGTTGCACTTTCGAAAGACTTTAACGCTAGAATCATCATCAAAGACCGATTGCCAGGATCCCGCCTCAATGCTCCAGCCCCGCTATGCCGTCTTTTTCGGCCTCCTTGTTCTCACCGCCGTCTTCTTTCTCCTGATGCTGGCGGTGAATATCCATTTCCTGTGGCCGTTGGCGTTCGTTGCGGTCCTCTCCGTTGTCGGCATCCACGACCTGGTCCAGACGCGTCACTCGATCCTGCGCAACTACCCGGTGATCGGCCACTTCCGCTTCATGTTCGAGGCGATCCGGCCGGAAATGCGGCAGTACTTCTTCGAAAGCAACCAGGACGGCAGGCCGTTCTCACGTGAAAGACGGTCCCTGGTCTACGACCGGGCCAAGGATATCGAGGGCAATGTCCCCTTCGGCACCGAATACGACGTCTATGACGACGACTATTCCTGGGTGAACCACTCGATTGCACCCAGCGGTCACAACGACAGCGATTTTAGGGTCACCGTCGGCGGACCCGACTGCACCCGGCCTTATTCGGCGTCGCTGTTCAATATTTCCGCCATGAGCTTCGGGTCTCTGTCGGCCAACGCCATCCTGGCGCTCAACACCGGCGCCAAAATGGGCGGCTTTGCCCATGACACCGGAGAAGGCAGCGTCTCGCGCTATCACCGGCAGGGCGGAGGCGACCTGATCTGGGAGCTCGGCTCGGGCTATTTCGGATGCCGCGCCGATGACGGCACCTTCGATCCCGAGAAGTTCGAGGCACAGGCCAAGAGCGATCAGATCAAGATGATCGAGATCAAGCTCAGCCAGGGGGCGAAACCCGGCCATGGTGGCGTCCTGCCCGCTCCCAAGGTTACCGAAGAGATTGCGGAGGCCAGAGGGATCCCGGTCGGTGTCGAATGTATTTCACCAGCCGGGCACTCGGCCTTTTCCACTCCGCTGGAGCTGCTGGAGTTCATCGCCACCTTGAGAAAGCTTTCGGGCGGCAAGCCGATCGGCTTCAAGCTCTGCCTCGGCCACCGCTGGGAATTCATGGCCATTGCCAAGGCCATGCTCCAAACCGGTATCAAACCCGACTTCATCGTGGTCGACGGGGCCGAGGGCGGTACCGGTGCGGCGCCGGTGGAATTCACCAACCGGCTCGGCACGCCGCTGCGTCAGGGCCTGACCTTCGTGCACAACGTTCTGGTCGGTACCGGGCTGCGCGGCGATATCCGGATCGGCGCAAGCGGGAAGCTGATCAGCGCCTTCGACATCGCCGGCGCCCTGTCGCTCGGCGCCGACTGGATCAACTGCGCCCGCGGCTTCATGTTCGCGCTTGGCTGTATCCAGTCGCAAAGCTGCCACACCAACTGCTGCCCGACTGGGGTCGCGACCCAGGACAAGAAGCGGCAGGAGGCGCTCGTCGTCCCGGACAAGGCAACCCGCGTCTTCAACTTTCACCGCAATACCCTGAAAGCGGTCGCTGAGTTCACCGCCGCCGCAGGTCTTCATCACCCGAAGGAATTCAGGCCCGAATTCATCTATCTGCGGGAAGGCCACCGCCAGGTCCTGCCGGCAAGTGCCGCCCTGACATGGCTGCGTGAAGGTCAGTTGCTTGAAGACGACGATATTCCCGGGTTCACCACCTACTGGATGATGGCCCAGGCGGAAAGCTTCGATCCGCTCAAGACGGTCTCGCAGATCAAGCAGGCTGACGACTGACTACCTGAAGGGCTCGTCTGTCCGTCTCAGAAGGCAGCGGGATGACCTGACCGTTTTTTGCCCAGCCGAGGACCGTTACTTGCACTGCAGACGTTTCCGACCTTGTCGCTTCAGGCCGCCAATTCGACCACAGATTGAAATAAAAAAACCTGCCTTTCGTAGAATTACCACAGTCCAGGCTTCGAAAAACGTATTTGTTTACAATATGTTTTTAACAAATCAGCCTTTTTCCCTGAATTTTTCATGTTTTTGATGAATGCGGGATCGACAAGAATTCATTTTTTCTTAAAATCAATTACGTGATGCACCGCACCCTCCCATGCGGCGCCACAACAAACAGGACCAAACCACACATGCTGTACACTGCCTACGTGGCCGTGTGCCTTGCATCTGTACCGGTCCAGGACTGCAATCGAAATACGGCGCTCGACTGGATGGTGGCGCCGGGGCAGCATTCCCTGTCTTATTGCATGGTCCATGGACAACAGTACGCCGCCACGTCCGGTATCGTTCACGACGGCGAAATTGTGAAGGTTTACTGCAAGGCGCCCAGCCAGTTCAAAACGACCGGCTAGCCGGCTGCTTCCCTGACGCCACAAAAAATCCGGACTGCCTGTCAGGCGGTCCGGATTTTAATCTTCACGAGCAAAGGCGACAGCGCCGACATTTCGCCTATATGAGCGTCCTGGACGCGTCACGGACCTTGTTCATGGCCAGTTCGACGCTGTTTGTGGAACCGGAAATCTCCGTCAGGTTCTGGGTGATCGACTGGACGCCTTCCGAGGCCATCTGCATGTTGCCGGAGATTTCCTGGGTTACCGTCGACTGTTCCTCGACGGCGCTGGCGATCCCGGAGGAAATGTCGCGGAGTTCCCGGATGATCTCCCGGATGGAGGCAATAGCCTCTTCGGAGTTTGACGTGGAACTCTGCACGGATTCGATCTGCCCCCGAATGTCTTCGGTCGCTCTGCTGGTCTGTGACGCAAGGCTCTTCACCTCCGACGCCACCACCGCGAATCCCTTTCCTGCCTCCCCCGCACGGGCCGCCTCGATGGTGGCATTAAGGGCGAGCAGGTTGGTTTGATTGGCAATGCTTTCGATCAGTTCGATCACCTCGCCGATCTTCTGGGAGTCCTCGGCGAGCCTCGACATGATCCGGCTTGAGCTATCGGCCTTGTCGACCGCACTTTCGGAAATCTTCATTGCCTGCGTCACCTGCCGGCCGATCTCCTGGATCGAGGCCACCAGTTCCTCGGAGGCTGCCGCAACCGTCTGAACGCTCGAGGCCGCCTGCGTTGACGCGCTGGAGGCACTTGCCGCCTGACCATTGGTCTTCGTAATGGCGTCCGCCATGGAAGCGAGTTCCCCGTCGATTCCTTTCTGCACCTCGCGGCGACGCAACCGCTCCTTCATCTGGTCCGTGATGTCGATTGCGAATTTGATCACCTTCCGAGGATTGCCCTTCGTGTCGAAGATCGGATTGTAGGTCGCCTGGATCCAGACCGGCTCGCCATTCTTGCCGATGCGCTTGAATTCGCCGGATTGGAATTTTCCGTTTCGCAATTCTTCCCAGAACGATGCGTATTCCTGTCCCGTACCCTCGGCGGGATCCACAAACATCCTGTGGTGTTTGCCCTTGATTTCATCAAGTCGATACCCCATCGCCGACAGGAAGTTGTCATTCGCGGTAATGATTGAGCCATCAAGTTCGAATTCGATGACAGCCTGCGAACGACCGATGGCATCAACCTGCCCCTTGATTTCGGCTTCAAGCTCCTTTTCAGCGGTCGTGTCGGCCGCAATCTTCACCACCTTGACCACTTTTCCGGACGAATTGAGGACCGGGTTATACGAACCCTGCACCCAGACGTCGCGACCGCCCTTGGCGATACGTCGGAACTCCGCGATCTGATGCTTTCCCTGTCTCAAAGCTTGCCAAAAGGCAACATATTCCGGGCTCGCAGCATATTCCGGATCGACAAACATACTGTGCTGCTGTCCCCGGATCTCTTCCAGGCCATATCCCATGATCTTGAGGAAATTCTCGTTGGCCGTGAGGATGGTCCCGTCCGGTTTGAACTCGATTACCGCATTGGATTGACCCAAAGCCTTCCAGATAGCATCTACTTCACTTCTGAGCATGGAACTCAATTTCATAATTCCCTCGGCGCCTAGAGGATTACCTAACGCGGGACATATACTCGCTCGCACATGACGTAGAGTATCTAATAATTATATCTAAGTTTAAATTTGTTTAATTTGAGGGTCCTTATGTATAATTATATGAAACATTTATCAGAAGTAGAATTATTGTAAAATCAACCTATGGAAGAAAAATAAAGGCTGACGGAAGCCTCAGGACACAGCGACATCAGAACAAGAATGGCCGGTTTCAGGTCGAGGCAATTTTAAACGGACGGAAGCAAACGCCAGGGGACATCCAATGCAACAGCCGTTGCGATCCCGCCACCCGAAGGGCGGCTGACTTGCCACACGAAAAACGATGTGCGGCCGACTTTACCCCTCGTCGTTCCTGCGGCCATCCGGCGCCGGAATCTCGTCGGGCCAGGTCACGACATGATCCTCGTATTCTTCAATCGACACGCCCGCTTCGCTGATCGCTCGACCACGGACGGAAATTTCCGCTTCGTGGACCGTCTCCGGATTGCCCGAAACCAGCGGGTGCCACCAGTAGAGATCCCTGCCCTCCCGCACGAGACGGTAGGCACAGGTCGGGGGCAACCAGGTCAGTGTATTGACTTCCTCCACCGTCAGCTGGATGCAGTCCGGCACCGTTTCGGCACGGTTGTCGTAATCCTTGCAGCGGCAGGTGTCGCAATCGAGCAGTTCGCAGGCGACGTCGGTCCAGACGATCTCGCCGGTATCCCAGTCTTCCAGCTTGTTCAAGCAGCAGCGCGCGCAGCCATCGCACAGCGACTCCCACTCCGCCTGGCTCATTTCTTCCAGACGCTTCACTCGCCAGAACGGCGGTTCCTCGGGATTTTGCGGCAAGCCAATTGATTTCATCTGCCGTTTCTAGTTCCTTTACGGTAAAACCTTGAGCGCGAAGTACCATTGATTTGACAGCGCCAGCAAGCAGGATCCGATGGCAAGCGACGACAAGTCCGGAAAAGAACTGCCCGACGGAACATCGGCTCCGGAGGTGCGTCCTGGCGACCGGCGGCAGGAAAACCGCCTGCCGGACCCGGCGAGGCCGTCGCGCAGACGGTCGCTATCGATGTTTTTCCTGTCGGCGGACGCCTGGGTCGACACCTTTCTCTGGCACCTTCTGGCCACCCTCCGCCGCGGCTATGAGCGGTATGATGTCTTCCTGCGCCGGTTTCGTGCACGCGGCATCTGGCGCATGCTCAACGAACTTGCCTGCGACGGCCTCACTTACGGCCTGGCCGGGCTGGTGGTGATGCTGGCGTTCGCCCAGCCGGCGATGGAGGCGACACGCCATTCGGACTGGCGCACGACCGACGATTTCGCCGTGACCTTCCTCGACCGCTTCGGCAAGGAGATCGGCAAGCGCGGCATCGTCCTGAACGATACGGTGCCGCTCGACGAGATACCCGACAGCCTGATCAAGGCGACGCTTGCCACCGAAGACCGGCGTTTCTTTTCCCATATCGGCATCGATGTCATGGGCACTTTCCGTGCGATGGTGGAAAATGCCCGCGCCGGCGGTGTTGTCCAGGGTGGATCCACGATCACGCAACAGCTCGCAAAGAACCTGTTTCTGTCCAACGAACGGACACTCGCCCGCAAAATCAAGGAAGCCTATCTGGCGCTCTGGCTGGAGGCGAACCTGACAAAGCAGGACATCCTGAAGCTCTATCTCGACCGGGCCTATATGGGCGGCGGCGTGTTCGGTGTGGCGGCGGCGGCGGACTTCTATTTCAACAAGAACGTCCGTGAATTGACGCTAGCGGAAAGCGCCATGCTGGCCGGCCTCTACAAGGCACCGGCCAAGTACGCTCCGCACATCAACCTGCCCGCGGCGCGCGCGCGCGCCAATGAAGTTCTGACCAACATGGTTCAGGCCAGCTTTCTGACCGAGGGACAGGTGATCGGAGCGCGGCGTCATCCGGCCGTCGCCGTGGACCGGAGCCAGGATCAGCTGCCGGAGTATTTCCTGGACTGGGGACTGGAAGAGGTGAAGAAGCTCGCCCGCAGCCATCCCGCCCTGGCACGGGACCGGATCGTCACCGTCCGAACCACGCTGGATCCTGCCTTGCAAAAACAGGCGGATCTCGCCGTGGAAACGGTCCTCAGGGAAAACGGCAAGGCCCGCGATGTCGGTGAGGCTGCCATGGCCGCCATGCAGACGGACGGAGCGGTGGTCGCGATGGTCGGCGGGCGTTCCTATGGCGAAAGCCAGTTCAACCGGGCCGTCTATGCCCTGCGCCAGCCCGGATCGTCGTTCAAGCCCTTCGTCTATATCACCGCCTTCATGAACGGCTACACCAAGGACAGCATCGTACCGGACGCGCCGCTTTGTATCGGCAACTGGTGCCCGCGTAACTACGGCCGCAGCTATCGCGGCGCGGTGAGCCTGAAACTGGCGCTCACCAAATCGATCAATATCATCCCGGTGCGCCTGGCTCAGGCGATCGGCCGCGAGAAGATCATCGAAACCGCCTATGCGATGGGCCTGACCCACGAACTTGAAAATGTGGTGACGTTGCCGATCGGATCGTCGGAAGTTTCGGTGGTCGATATGGCCGGGGCCTACTCCGTTTTTGCAAATGGCGGCTACAAGGCGACGCCCTATGCAATACTGGAGGTCAAAAACACCAAGGGCGAAGTCCTCTACGACCATGACCAGGACGAAGCAGCGCCCAAGCGTGTGCTGCCGGCCGACAAGGTGGCTGAAATGAACGAGATCCTGGTCAATGTGGTCGAGGCCGGAACCGGGCGCAGAGCCAGAATCGATGGTGTCGTGGCCGCCGGCAAGACCGGCACCACGTCCGCCTATAGGGATGCCTGGTTCGTCGGCTATACCGGCAACTTCACCACCGCCGTCTGGATGGGCAACGACGACTTCACATCCACCCGAAGGGTAACCGGCGGCAGCCTCCCTGCCATGGCCTGGCAGAAATTAATGGCCTATGCCCACGAGAACATCGAACTGGCGCCGATGCCGGGTGTGGATGCGGAAAGCCTGAAGCGCACACCGGTCGCAAAGACGAATGAGGACGATGACACGCGTGCCCAGCCACGTCTGCTGAACCGGGAAACCCAGGAATTCCTGGAGACGATCGGCAAGGAGCTGAAAGCGCTCGAACCGGTGGCAGCCGTCACCGATCCGCAGAAGGCGGCTCATTCGGCAACCAGCGTGGCGGCCGTGCAATGACGGCTCCCCTGAAGCAATTCAGTGAGGCGGACTGGTACGAAACCGACCTGCCGCCGATCCTGAGGCCGCAACGTCCGCGGCCCTTGAGGGCGCTGGCGATCCTTGCCCTGGTTCTGTTTTCCGGCTCGCTGATCGGGATTTCTTCCGCCTATTTCATCATCGAGCGGGAACGCCCGCTGATGGCGGTCCGGATCGGTCCGTGGGAAACCTATCCTTACGCGGGAACGGCGGAAGCCGATCCCTACTCGGTCGCCATCTACACCCGAGGCGCGAAAATCCCGCTCGCATCGGGGGAAGGCGTGGATCTGATCGCCCGTACGGACAGCGCCGGCGATACGCTTCGGCCCATGTGCCGTTACCGCATTCACGGTCAGACGCCCACCGCGCGCCTGTGGACGCTGACGGCAACCAACGGCTCCGGACGCCTGGTGGAAACCATGCCGGGAAGAAGCAACCTCACCAGCCGGCAGTTGCTGCGCGAACCGGACGGACGTTTCGAGGTCATTGCGTCCACCACTCCCCAACCCGGCAATTGGCTGCCGCTCGCCGAAGCCCCCTTCAGCACTGAAGGACTGCGTTTCAATCTGAGGCTCTATGACGCTCCGGTTTCAACCGGCTCCGCGCTCAGAGGCGTTGCCATGCCCATTATCGACAGGATCGACTGCCTATGATCCCGTCCCGCCTGACCCGGCCGAATACCCCCTTGCACGACTTTGCCAGGTTCCGCGGAGCCCGGCGTGGCGTTTCCGGAAAACTGATCGTCGGACTTCTGGCGGTCCTGTCTCTCGCAGTCGTCGTCCATATTCTTGTGGTGCTCACAATCCCGCAAAACGCCACTCACAGCGCCTACAGCAATGCAGCCCGGTTCGGACCGGACCGGGCATTCAATCTGCTGCCGGACGTGGTTCCCGGCGCGGAGCCTCTGCCGGGACTGGACCCGGCCATGAAACATGCCCTGTGCCGCTACCAGCTCGATGACGGTCCGGTCCTGTTCACCGCCAGCATCCCGGTTCCATTCTGGTCGATGGGGCTTTTCAATACGCGGGGCGACACCGTCTACAGCCTGAACAATCGCACCGCCGGCTCCGAAACCCTGTCCATGCTGGTCCTGACAACGGAACAGCTGTCGATCCTGCGCGAGAACCCGCCGGAGAACCTGGACGAACTGATCGTGATCGAAACCGAAGACACGGAAGGCTTCGCCCTGTTGCGCGCCTACGTGCCTCATCCAAGCGAGGCGAAACAGGTCGGCAAGGCGCTACAGGCCGCAAACTGCGGACTGCTGGGGTAGGTCACGGTCTCATAAATGGGTCCATGACCATGGACCGGTCCGCTTTCCTACTTCACCGGCGGCGGTCGTTCGGTGCCCCAGCCGGTATAGATCCTGGATCTTTTCGGCTTCTTCTCCAGGCCGTACCGGTTTTCGACCTGACATCCGTTTTCGGCCAGGATCACTTCGGTTTCCATCTTCTTGATGGCCGTGTTGACCTGCCAGAGACGGTCACCGGACGGGGTTTCGATTTCCAGGCTGTCGAGCGCGGTCCGGTAGGCCTTGATCCGGTACCGAAGGGCCTGTGAGACCCATTTGATCATGACCTGGTTTTCCCAGACACGGGCCTTTGCACCCGCGTACAGCTCCTCGGTCGTCAGTCTCTTGGCCTCCAGAACGCGAATGCGCTCCCTGTCGGCATCGGTAACCCTGAGCGCGACCTCGCAAAAGGGCCAGACCAGCTTGGTGTCGCCCTTGGCGTCGGCGGTGATCCGGTCGTAGCGGGCGTCGCTCGACTTGAACTTGTCGGATCTGAGGAAGATGTAATAGAGGTCCGGCGGAACACGGCCCTCCACCTCGGGCAGAACACGCGTCCGGGACAATTCCACGACCGTTCCGCCGATCCAGTCCTTCGTCCATGGGGGACGGATCAGGGTCCAGCCGCGATCCCGCAGCAGCTTTTCGTCATTGGTGTAATTGAATTTGGAAACCGGGTCGCCGCGATTGCGCGCTGCCAGTTCGCCGGCCTCGGGCATGACCCTGTCATGGATGACCGATGGCCGCGCCCGGTCGAAATCTCCGGTCGGCCGAGAGCATCCGGCAGCCAGTGCACACAGAAGCGCTGCCGTCACATGGGCGTAGCGCGTGAACCCGGATCTGACCGGCTCCCGCTTCGTCAGGCGCGCAGAGCCCGCCTGGCCCATATTTTTCATGCCCATCGGGCGGTCTCCGCACCTTGGCCAATACGGCCTGATGTCGACCGGAGACTTGTTATCCGTTAATCGCGATCGGGAACGGCAGGTCCGGCCTTATGACCGATGGTCCCGATTCGCGCCGACAGATCAAGTGCCAACCTCTCGTAACGCACACCGGGAAAGAGGATAACCTCTCCGCGTTGTTCCGGCCTGGACGAGCCGGCGCTGCTGAGATTGCTCCTGACGCGCGAAGCGGGCCTCGGCGCGGACGCGAAATCCAACAAGGTGCCCATCGTCTACTCCTTCTGTTCCGAGCCGGCATATTACGGAGCCGGCATGGGTCAAACGGGCGACGCATTACTCCTGACGGATCAATTAGGAGTTCCTCAGGGTTAACAGGATGCTAACGCTTTCATTCTAATTTGCAGAAACAGAGCCGGAAGGCCGACTTGTCATTTTGTTGTGCGTAGACGAGTATCATGAAACACAAGCCGTTTCTTTCAGAGGCAGAGCCTCAATCTCCCGATCATCGACGCGCAAGGTCCGCCCCGCCGACAGGCGACGGTCTGCTGCTCAGCGCAGTGGAACTTTTCGTCGGCGTTGAAAAGCACGACCGGAAAGAAATCACAGTTTTTCAGGAACTTAGCGAAAACCTTCTGCCGCAGACTTCCGACCGGGACAGACGCCGGATCGCCTGCCTGCTGGTCCGCCATCCCGATACGCCCGACAACATCCTTGCCCGGCTCGCCGGCGACCGCGATCCGCTGACGTCCTATCCGGTGCTACGCCATGTCCCCACGATACCTGAGGATATCCTCATCATGCAGGCGGAACGGGGACCGGACAGCCTGCGCCGGGCCATCGCGGACAGGACCAGCTTAAGCGAATCGCTGGTCCATACCCTCGCCTCCCATGGCGGCCCCGACATTATCCGCATGCTCATGGAGCGTGATGACGTCTCTCTCGAGCGGCAGCTCGTCGGTGCCGTCGAAGGCCGCGGCGAGATCATTGCCGAGCTGGGAGAAGACCTGGCCGCCCGTGGCGCCCTGAATGCCGACCGGCTGATGTCGAACTTCCCGCATCTGACCCGCGAACTGAAAGCCGAGGCCATCGCCTGCGCCGAACTGGCCAGTCTTGTCGAAACGGCAAGCCGCGGTCCGGGCCGTGCGCCCAGACCGGTATTCAAGGCGCATCTCCTGGATATGCTGCATAAATCGGCCATGACCGGGTCGGCCGGTCAGTTCGCCACCGACCTCTCCTTCACCCTCGGCCTGCCGGAAGCAACCGCCGCCCGCATGCTCTTGGAAGATGGCGGCGAAGCGCTCGCCATTGCCTTCAAGGCACTTGGCTTCGACGAGGCCCGGACCGCATCGTTGCTGATCCGCCTGATCGGCGAGACCCACTCCCTTGCCGAGATCCGGCGCCTGTTACAGATCGCCTCGAATATCAGCGACGGCGCCGCCCGCCTGATGGTGCGCCGCTGGGTTGCCAGCGACACCCTCGGCCTTCCCGCGGGCAGTCCCCTGCCGGTCTACCAGGATGCGAAACGGACAGGCGCCATCCCGGCTTCGCTGCCTGCCCGGGAAGAGGCCGAGACCATGGCGGAGTTCAAAAAGCAGGCGTAAGCGGACTTTCCGGCCGCTCAGGATTTCGGATCGTCGTGCATCGCGGTGTCCTTCATGATGATCTCGCGGTGCGGATACGGAATGCCGATCCCGTTTTCCTTGAAGGCGTCCCAAAGGGCGAGAAGCACCTGGCCGCGGACGTTGGTCAGGCCCTTCTGGGGATCGTCGATCCAGAAGCGCAGGACGAAATCGAGCGACGAGTCGCCGAAGCCGGTCAGCCAGCAGACCGGCGACCGGCCGGAATCGACGCGTGAAACGGTTTTGGCGGCCGCGATTGCCAGCTCGGAAACCTTGTGAGGATCGGCGTCATAGGACACGCCGAATTCAACGTCGAGCCGCACCAGTTCGTCGCTGAACGACCAGTTGATCACCCGGTGGGTGATGAAGTCCTCGTTGGGAATAAGGTATTCGCGGCCGTCGCGCGTAACGACGGAGACAAACCGCGCCCGTAACTCCCGGATCCAGCCGAAGGTGCCTTCAAGGGAAATCGTGTCGCCCGGTTTGATCGACTTGTCGAGCAGGATGATGATGCCGGAGATGAAGTTGGAAATCACCTTCTGCAGGCCGAAACCGAGCCCCAGGCCGACCGCACCGGAAAACACGGTCAGCGCGGTCAGGTCGATGCCGACCGAGGACAGGGCCACGGTTCCCGCAAGCAGTATCAGGCCGATCTTGACGACCTTGCCGATCAGAACACGGATCGACGGTGTCAGTTCGTCCGATTTCTGGACCTGGTTATCGAGAAAACGGCCGACGCCTAAGGCCAGCCAAACCGCCACAAACAGGAACAGGGCGGCTTTCAGGACCAGCAGGACAGAGAGGCGCATCTGCCCCAGTGTCAGGGACAGACTGTCCAGAAACGCGAAGCTTTCATCGTCCAGCCCCAGAACGACGAGCGCAACGTATATCCACGCAAGCCAGCTGAGCGTACGTGCAAGCAGGCGGTTGCGGATCACGCGCGAAAGAACGGAGACGAACAGCCAGGCGAACGACAGGGAAAATGTGATCGCAATGAAATGGCTGCGGCTCGGCCAGGTGACGCTGCGCATGACGGAGAGCGCGATGAAAAGGAAAAAGGAAAACAGGATCCAGTCGATGCGCCGAAGCAATGCGATCACGATTCGCAGCAGACCGGGGTTGCCCTTGATCAGCCGCGCGCGTTCTTCCAGCTTCGGCTCGATGCGCCAGCTCAGAACCTTCGCCACCAGGAACAGCACCGCGATGATGGCCGCCTGGTAGAAGAACCACGGCGTCAGCAGGTAGTCGAGCAGCGCCCGCACCCAGTACAGTACTTCGCCGATGAACCCCTGGAATTCCATTCGCAGCTTCCGATACACATGACACGTCGGGCCGACGGCCTCCAACCGCAATCCCTCTGAGTCATTTGATGTGGTCGAACATTAGCAACGATTTGGCTCACCGGCCAATTTCGCTGATCCTTGCCTAGAACTTGAACAGCCCTTTTGCCGGATCTTCCTTGTCCTGCCCGGCCTCGTCGTCAGCCAGAGGCAGATCGACGGATCCGTCGCGAGCCTCGATCTCGACCACCCAGTAGTCCGGATCCATGCGCGCTTCGCGGACAAGGCGGCCGTCAATCCCTGTCCTGTCCGTCCGTTCCAGGATTCTTTCGAACAGCCGGCCATGGGGCTGGTCTGTAAACATTGCCTGGGGAGCCGGTCCGTAAAAATCGAATGTTCCGTCAAGCCGGTCCACGACGATGAAGATCGCACCGGCTTCCGCGGATCCGCGTTTGGCGACAGCGGCGAACCCATTGCCCGTGAAGGTCTTGCGCACAAGGGCGCTTACGAAAAAATCGGATGTGACACGCATGCGAACCTTATGCCCCGAGCGACGGACGGCCTCCTCCGGTATGGAGGATCAGCCTCCGATCTTGCGGCCGCTAACGCTTTCCAGACGGGAGACGAGGTCCGGCGACACCTTACCGGTAATCGGCAGATCCCAGTTGAGCTGGAAGCGCTTGATCGCAATTTCCGTATTTTCACCCATGACACCATCGGCCTGCAAGGGGCCGTAGCCGAGATCCGAAAGCAGTTTCTGGATCTGGATGATCTGCGGATCCGCCGCGGGATCGGCCGCGACGGGATCTGTCTTGACCGTTTCCAGGATTTCGTCGGTGCTCGTGGACGGCTTTTCCCGCGGGACCGGAATTGCCCCGGAAACGGGAGCGTCCCCTTGCAATGTGATCCGTGCCAGCAAGGCTTCCGTCGGCTCGCCGGTTTCAACCTGCCCTTGCGCGCGCTGATACATGCGGATGGCCTGTTCGGTTGCCGGACCGTTGATCCCGTCCAGCGGGCCGTTATAGAGGTCCCGGCGACGCAGAGCCGTCTGCAGATCGAGCACGAGTTGGGAGGCCTGTGGCATTGCCACGCCGCGGCGGCCATCCGGCTCTATCATCGCCGGCGTGTCATTGGCCCAGTCGCGTGTCATGAACAAGGGGGCGGGGTGGCGCCCCGACTGCAAACCGATGGCGTTGGCCACGATGAGACAACCGGTCAGCGCCATAACCACGGTGCCGCCAGCGGCAACCGGATTGTCACGGGCAAGGCCTCCGACGCGACCGGTCACGGAGCTTTCTTCTTCATGGTCCTGTTGACGGCGTTTCCGGCTCATGCGTCCCGCTCCGTCATAGGCTCGCCCGGGACCGCGGAACATCCCGGGCCTGTGCAATCAGCGTCTGTGCGCGGCTCTTGGCGGCTCCGGTCGGCAGCCTTAGGCTGATAACCAGCCCGCCCTTTGCGCAAGTCTCGCAGGAAAGGCTGCCGCCGTGGAGCCGGGCAAGTCCTTCGGCGATGGAAAGATCCTCGTTTTCGGCGCGCTCCTTGCGGGTTCCGATGGCTCCCTGCCTGCGCAAGACACTGAAGTCCTGCGGGCCGTAGACCGGTTCCGCGTCCTTGTGCGTGACGAGAAACTCAATCAGGATCGCGCCTTGTACCCGTTGGCCGGTTATCAGAACCGTTCCGTCCGGCACGGCCGACTGGATGGCATAGGTCATAAGGTCCAGTGCGATCTGCCGAAGCGTTTTCCGGTCGGCAGGCACCGGCGGCAATTCGAAATCCCCGCACATGTCCAGGACAACATTCCGGCTGTCAGCCACCGGAGTGAGCATCGCCCGGCAGTTTTCCAGTATTCCCTCCATCTCAACCGGTTCGATCGAAAGCGCGCCCGCGCCGGCCGCAAGACGGACCGCGCCATCCTGCTTTTGCACCGTCTGCAGCATTTCCACGCCGGAACGGTGAATCAGGTCCGCATATTCGCACCCCTGCGCCCAATCGCTTCTGCCCCGCGCGGATTTGCGCAGCAGGTCCGCGTAGTTGACGATGTCGGCAAGGGAGCCTTCCAGGGAATCAATATTGCCGGACCAACGGTTCCCGGTACCGTCGTCGGTGCCGGCTTCGGCCGCTTTCCCACTGTTCGCCGGCGGGCATTCTTTCAAAATCAGGATGAGGTTTTCGGTATCGGTTTGGGTTCCGGCGTCACGAGCCGTTGACGACGCAGGCCTCCTGACCTGCAAATCCATCCGGACATATTCGGCCAGTCCCTCTTCACCCGGCCGATTGCCCCCCTTTCTCAGACGCACTTCCAGATGAGCCGGTGCGGTTCCCCCCC